>Ga0098065_1000754_pt1 | contig 13418 bp, 6 predicted proteins | sample 25_taG_FD_75062 | JGI IMG/M metagenome (GOLD analysis project Ga0098065, IMG submission 75062) | Marine viral communities from Cariaco Basin, Caribbean Sea - 25_WHOI_OMZ | ecosystem: Environmental > Aquatic > Marine > Oceanic | place: Caribbean Sea: Cariaco Basin | collected 2014-11-08 | reverse complement strand
CGCCCTGCAATCTCCCCTATCCGAAGGTGTGCTCTTGGCGGATGAGGTTGGGCTCGGCAAGACCATCGAGGCCGGCATCGTGCTGTGCCAGCGCTGGGCGGAGCGTCGCCGCCGCTTGCTGGTAATCTGCCCGGCAGCGATTCGAAAGCAATGGGCAACGGAACTGCAGGAGAAATTCAACCTGCCTGCAATCGTCATGGATTCCCGGGCCTACCGGCAATATCAGCAGCAAGGCCAACCGAGACCATTCGAGCAGCGGGCGGTGATTCTGGTGTCCTACCACTACGCGGCTCGCATGCAGGATGATCTGCGCATGGTCCCGTGGGATCTGGTCGTCATCGACGAGGCCCACAAGCTGCGTAACGCCTACCGTCCGAGCAACAAGGTGGGCCAGGCCATACGCTGGGCCACAGAAGGTCGTCGTAAGCTCCTACTCACCGCAACCCCGTTGCAGAACAGCCTGATGGAGCTTTATGGGCTGGCCAGCCTGATCGACGATCATATCTTTGGCGATCCCAACTCCTTTCGCTCCCAGTACGTCAATGCAGGCGGTGATCTGGCTGGTCTACGCCAGCGCCTGTCGGGCTTCTGTAAGCGCACCTTGCGTCAGGAAGTGCTCGAATATGTGCGTTACACGGAACGCCGAGCGCTCACCCAGCCCTTTCGGCCATCCGATCCCGAACAGAAACTCTACGATCGCATCTCCGAATTTCTACAACGGGAAAACACTTACGCGATACCGGATCGCCAGCGCCACCTGATCGTACTCATTCTGCGCAAGCTTCTGGCCTCCAGCTCACGGGCTATTGCCGGGACCCTGGAGAGTCTTCGCGACCGGCTTATTGACCTGCGGGACAGTGAGCAACTGGAGCTTGACTGGACCGGGCAGCTTATCGAAAGCGAGGAAATGGAAACCGAGATTCTGGAAGGGTGGTTGCCGGCGGAAGAAAACGGCGAGTCTGAGGAAAAATCAGTTGATCCTCGCCCGGACCCAAGGAAGCTGCGCGATGAAATCACCGAGATAGATAGTCTGGCCAAGGCCGCCCGCGCCATTGGTGTTGACGCCAAATCCAAAGCGTTGCTGACCGCCCTGAACATCGGATTCCAGGAAATGGCTCGAATGGGTGCGCAGGAAAAGGCGCTGATATTTACAGAATCTCGTCGCACCCAGGATTATCTCAAAGAGTATCTGGAGCAGAGCGGCTATGCTGGCCAGATAGTGCTCTTCAATGGCAGTAATGCGGGCCCCGAAGCCAAGGCTATCTACGAAGACTGGGTGAACAAGAACCAGGAGAACGGACGGGCAACAGGCTCTCGGGCCATCGACGCACGGCTGGCCCTGGTAGAGCACTTTCGTGATAACGCTCAAATCATGATTGCGACAGAAGCGGCAGCCGAAGGCGTCAACCTGCAATTTTGCTCGTTGGTGATCAACTACGACTTGCCCTGGAATCCGCAGCGCATTGAGCAGCGTATCGGTCGCTGTCATCGTTACGGCCAGCAACACGATGTGATCGTGGTCAACTTCCTGAATGAACGCAACGAAGCAGCCCGGCGAGTCCACGAACTTCTAACGGAAAAATTCAGGCTTTTCGATGGCCTGTTTGGCGCGTCTGATGAGGTCCTCGGCCAGCTTGAATCCGGGGTGGATTTCGAAAAGCGCATCCTCGCCATCTACCAGCAATGCCGCACCTCAGATGAAATCGAAGCCGCCTTTCGTCAACTCCAGCAAGAGCTGGACGAGCAGATACAGAATCGAATCGAGCAGACCCGCCAGACGCTGCTGGAGCATTTTGATGAAGACGTACACGCCCGCCTGCGTCTGCGGCTGGAAGACGCGCAAGCCCAGCTCGACCGCGTGGGCCAGCGTTTCTGGCAGGTCACCGAGCATATACTCGATGGCCGCGCCCAATTCGACGAGGCGAGCCTTGCCTTTGATCTGAGGCAGCCGCCGACGGCGGATATCCGGCCCGGCCGGTATCACCTGATCTCCAAGACCCGCAGCGGCGAGCAGGGTGAGACCCCGGACTACGGTTACTATCTCTATAGGCTGTCGCACCCGTTGGGCGAGCACGTCATTGAGACCGCCAAGGATCAGCCCGCACCACCCGTGCATTTGCGCTTCAACATCACCGCCCATCCTGGACGCATTGCCGTGGTCGAGGCGCTGAAGGGAAAATCCGGCTGGCTGACGCTGGCCCGGACGACCATCGAATCCTTCGAGACCGAGGAATACCTGTTATTCTCCGGCTTCGACGAGGACGGCCGTTCCCTGGACCCTGAGACCTGTACCAAGCTGTTCAATGTGGCTGCAGATAATCTGGGCCCGGTTGCCGTCCCCGACGAAATAGGTCAGCGGCTGGCAGCGGAGGTGGCTCAGCATCAACGCGCCACCGCCAATCGCTCGCTGGAAGCCAACAATCAGCACTTCAACGCCGCCCGCGAGCGCCTGGAGCAATGGGCCGAAGACAAGATCCTGGCGGCCGAGAAGGCGCTCAAGGACACCAAGGAACAAATCAAGGCCTTGCGGCGGCAAGCCAGGCAGGCGGAGACACTGGAAGATCAGCACGACATTCAAGAGCGCCTTAAACAGCTGGAGCAGCGCCAGCGCAGGCAGCGCCGCGAGATCTTCAAGGTGGAAGACGAGATCGAAGAGCAGCGCGAAAGCCTGATTGCCGCGCTTGAGAAGCGACTTGCCCGTGATCAGTACAGTGAGCGTTTGTTCACGCTTCATTGGTCCGTCGTATAGCCGCTGGATCGGCAGCCAGCTCAAATGAATTAACGAGAACGCGAGAAGGAATACCGACACATGAGCCAAAGCCAAGCCTTCGACAAACTGATTCGCCTGCTCAAAGAGCTGTTCCAGCTAGACCAGCCGGATCTGGACTTCGGGTTCTATCGGATCATGCATGCCAAGGCAGCCGATGTGACCAGATTTTTGGAGAAGGACTTGCTGGGCATTGTCCGCGATGCGTTCGGTGAGGCAGATGACGCGCGCATCTCGGAAGCAAAGGTGGCCTACGACGCCGCGCGCAAGCAGGCCGAGGAGTTCGGCGCCCCCGATCCTGATGCCGCGCCGAAAGTGAAAGAAGCCAAGGCGGCCTGGGACGCAGCCAAGGAAAGTGGCAGCAACGAGGGTGACGTATACGACCACCTGTATCGCTTCTTCGAGCGCTACTACGACAACGGCGACTTCATGAGCCGCCGCTACTTCGCGCGCGAGACGGACGGCAAGGCAGCGCCCTATGCCGTCCCCTATGATGGGCGCGAGGTTTACCTGCACTGGGCCAATCGCGACCAGTACTACATCAAGACATCCGAGTACCTGACCAACTTCACCTTCGATCCGACTCAGGCGAAGGAGTTCAGGGATGCCCACGGCGAGCTCTTCGAGCAGAAGCCGCTCAAGGTTCATTGCCGAATCGTCTCCGCGTCCGAGGGCGAGCACAACAACGTCAAGGCATCCGAGCAGACTGAACGCTACTTCATCATCCACGAGCCGGAGCCGGTGAAGATTGAGGTGGGCGACACAGGCGAGCCGGAGCTGGTGATCCAGTTTCAGTACCGCCCGGATTCCGAAAAGACCGGCCAGGACAGCACCTGGCGCAAGAAGCGTCGCGCTGAGGCGGCGGATAGGGTGAAGGCGCTGCTGCCCGAGCTGGACGGCGCGAACGACTACGTGACCGCCCTGATGACCCCGGCGCCGACCGAGGCTGAAAAGGACCGGACACTGCTGGAGAAGTACCTGGTCCATTACACCGGCCGGAACACGATGGACTACTTCATCCACAAGGATCTGGGCGGGTTCCTGCGGCGGGAGCTGGATTTCTACATCAAGAACGAAATCATGCGGCTGGACGACATCGAGTCCGCCGATGCGCCGCGGGTGGAAGCCTACCTGGCCAGGGTGAAGGTGCTGCGCCGTATTGCGCAGCATCTGATCGACTTCCTTGCCCAGCTCGAGGACTTCCAGAAGCGGTTGTGGCTAAAGAAGAAATTCGTCGTCGATACGCAGTACTGCATCACACTCGATCGGATTCCGGAGGAGTTCTACCCGGATATCGCGGCGAACGATGCGCAGCGGGAAGAGTGGGTCGTGCTGGCTGCAATTGACAAACGAGAAGGGTGCTCTGAGGATCTCTCGGTTAAGTTTCTGAAGCAAAACAAAGATCTTGTCATAGATACCGCACATTTCCCCGAACAATGGAAGGAAAGTCTTTTAGCGACGCTTGACGACATGGATTCGACAACAAATGGAATACTCATGCACGGTGAGAATTTTCAAGCCCTTCGCGCCCTCCATTCCAAGTTCGGGCGGGCAGTCAAGTGCATTTATATCGATCCGCCGTACAACACGGGCCAAGACGAATTTGTCTACAAGGACAACTACCAATCATCCTCGTGGCTTAGCATGATCCGCGAGAGGATTGCGTTATCGCGCAGGCTCCTGAGTGAGGACGGCTCGTTCGCAGCTAGTATTGACGAAAACGAAATATCTTCACTTCTCTATGTCCTTGATGATGAATTCAATAAGTCCAACAGAGTAGGGATAGCGACAGTAAAGCGAGGATCGGTTACCGGACACAAGGCAATTAACAAAGGTATCGTCAACATTACTGAGTATCTTCCGCTTTATGCTAAAGATAAGGCAAAGTGGGCGCCAAACAGGGCCTTCAAAGCGCGGGATCGAAACGATCGTTACAATAACTTCATCCTCAATCGCGATAAGGACATATCGAAATGGAAAATCATCTCGCTTCTCGAGGCTTTCGCAGATTATAAAAGCATTAATAAATCGCAGCTTCGCAAGGAACTTGGGCGAAAGTTTGAAGATGATTTATACTCGTTTGTTAAGGATAATGCTGATTCCGTAATCCAGCTAGCCTACCCTGATGAAAGCAATGTGAGTAAGGACGCTCAGGAAGCCATCAGGAAAAGTAGAAAGGCTAAGGGAAGCATAATTTTATTCGAAAGGCCCAATCACCCCGATCTCTACCTTTTAGGTGGTCAGAGAATTCTCTTTTATCGAGACAGGCTCGTCGAGATTGACGGGGAGTTGGTTACGGCAGAGCCGCTTTCCGACATCTGGGATGACATCCTTCCGAACGACCTTCATAATGAAGGCGGTGTCTCGCTCAAAAAGGGAAAGAAATCTGAGAAACTTCTCAGTCGTGTTTTCGAGGTTTCTTGCAACCCCGGAGACATCATTCTCGACTATTTTCTTGGTAGTGGCACGGCAGCAGCTGCAGCACTAAAGTTGAATCTCAGATTTATCGGCGCTGAAATTGGAGATTATTTCGATACTAAGTCGCTTGTTCGGCTAAAACTATTTAACGCGCACAGAGCATCGGGTTCAAAGCACTCCTTCCTTGTGAAATACCTTCGCCTTGAAGGCTATGAGGACGCCCTGAATAATCTCAGCTTCCATCCTAGTGCAAACCTGTCCCAGGCTGCCGGTGACTTCGTGCGGGACTACATGCTCCGCTACTGGCTCGATTTCGAGACCAAAGGCAGCCCATCGCTCCTGAACATCGAATGGTTTGATGATCCGACTGCCTACAAGCTGAAGATCAAGAAGCCCGGCACGGACGAATACGTGGAGAAGGCAGTAGACCTGGTTGAGACCTTCAACTGGCTTATCGGTCTGCATGTCGAGCATCTGGACCGTTGGCGCAGCTACGACGCCGGCTTCAAGCGCGAGGCCGATCCCGAGCTGCCGGAGGACACGAATACCCGGCTGATGCTCGACGGTGCGCTAAAGGAGGCGGACGGCGGCGCTTGGCGCTTCCGCAAGGTCGAGGGCTACACCCTGCGCACCCCCGGCGATCACAACGACCGGGAAAAGGCGCTGGTCGTCTGGCGCAAGCTGACCGGCGATCTCGAGAAGGACAACCTGATGCTGGACGAGTGGTTCCGGAAATACCGCCTCTCCGCGCACGACACTGAGTTCGACGTGATCTACGTCAACGGCTCCAACAACCTGCCGAACCTTCGCAAGGCCGAGGAGACCTGGAAGGTGCGCCTGCTCGAGGAAGCCTTTCACCAGGCAATGTGGGACGTGGAGGGCTGACATATGGCAAGAAAACCCAAACCAAAGCTGCTCCCCTTCAGCCACAAGCTGGTGCTGAACCAGTGGATCGTCAGCCTGTTCGGCCTCGATCCGCTGAAGGACCACAAGGAGGGCAAGCGAACCCTGCGGCCGGTGCAGCCGCTGGCCAAGACGGTGAAAGACGCGCAGGAGGGCATGACGTCCGAGAACCTGCACCACTTCTATAAGGCGCTGGACGTCCATCTACAGGAAGGCGCGCAGATCACACGTGCCGATCTGCTGCGCTACGAGCAGAACATCGTCAGCCACACGCTCGCGATCAACGAAAAACGCGACCGGCCGATCGTTTGGAAATACTTCCAGTGGCTGTCGCTTCTGTTCGCAGAGATCTACCTCGACCGGTTCTTCGCCGATCGCGCGGCGCTGCTGGATCGGCTGAACGCCTATGTCGATGGTTTCGACAAGTACTGGACCGATGCAGGCTACGAGACGGGGATCACAGCCTACGAGCTCGACGACCTGAACAAGCTCTGCCTGCAGAACGCCACGGGCTCCGGGAAGACGCTGCTGATGCACGTCAACTTCCTGCAGTTCCGGCACTACGCGTCGAAATCGCCGCTCAAGCACGATCTGACGCGGACGGTGCTGATCACGCCGAACGAGCAGCTTTCCCTCCAGCACGCGCGCGAAATGAAGGGCAGCGATATCGCAGCGTCGCGGCTGCTGACCGACAGCGGCGACCTTCTGTCCTCGGGTAAGAACGGGCTGCGCGAGGTGGACTTCACCGAGGTCACGAAGCTCGGAGATACCGACGGTCCTAATGTCATAGCGACGCGCAATCTGGGCGATCAGAACCTGCTGCTCGTGGACGAGGCCCATCGCGGCATGGGCAGTCAGGAAGAGCGCGGCTGGTTCCGAAGCCGCGCCCGCCTATCTGAGAAGGGTTTTGTCTTCGAGTATTCGGCGACGCTGAAGGAGGCTGTTACTGCCGCAAAGCGCCCCGAAATCGAGGCGTCCTATGCCAAGACGATCCTGTTCGACTATTCCTATCGGTATTTCTACGAAGACGGCTATGGCAAAGATTACCGCATCTTCAACCTTCCGAGGACCTTCTCCCAGCTTGAATTTTCATACCTGACAGCATGTCTTCTGAGCTTCTACCAGCAGCTGAAGCTCTACGAGGACAAGCACGGTATTTATGCGCCCTATAACATCGAAAAGCCGCTCTGGGTTTTCGTCGGTTCCAGTGTCACAAAAGCAACCGGGACCAAGGCCGAAAAGGCAACAGTGTCTGATGTAGGCAAGATTCTGAAATTCATCGCGGAGTTCCTCAAGAGCGAGGGCAAATCCGCTTCCGAGATAGAACGAATCATCACCGGCAACGCAGAGGAAACCGGTCTTCTCGACGAGAACGGCAGCGACATCTTCGCTGGCGGGTTCGTCTACCTTCAGCAGCTCATGCTTCGCGAAGGTTGGAAGCCTGGAGACCTGTTCCGCGACATTCTCGACAAGCTCTTTCAAAACCGGGCTGGCGGCGAGTTGTCGATCGCCCGGATCAAGGGTGACGAGAACGAGATAATGCTCCGCGTCGGCCAGGCTGAAAAGCCTTTCGGGCTGATCAATGTCGGGGATGCATCTGGCTTGGCGACCCATATCGCTGAGCAGGAGTTCGATAACATCGTGGTCCTGGAGTCCGCGTTTGCCGAGACCATGTTCGGGCAGATCAACCTGTCCAGTTCCCCGATCAATCTGCTCATCGGTTCCAAGCGCTTTGTCGAGGGCTGGGATTGCTGGCGCGTCAGCACCCTTGGTCTCATGCATGTCGGCAAGAGCGAAGGCGCGCAGATCATCCAGCTTTTCGGGCGCGGCGTCCGGCTAAAGGGGTATGATTGGTCGCTCCAGCGCAGCGGCTTCGCCACCCCCACCCATCAACCGGAACTCATACAGTACGTGGAGACCTTGAATGTCTTCGGGATCGAGGCCGACTTCATGGAGCGATTCCGGAAGTTCCTCGAAGAGGAAGAGCTGCCTCGCAACGATCAGAAGCGGGTCTTCACGGTTCCGCTGACAATCACATACGACTTCGGGCAACGGCTCAAGGTGCTGCGCCCCCGAAAAAAGCGTGGTGACGGTCGTGAGTACGATTTCAAGAGGGACGGCGCTGTGCCGGCCCTGACCTTGATCCCAGAAAAGATACGCCAAAAGGGCGTCGCGATAGATTGGTATCCCCGCATCCAGTCCCTCGAGTCCAAGAAGGGCACCAAGCTGGGCACCAAAGAGGAGACCATTTTTGAGGATGGTCACTTGGACTTTCTTGACTACGACGACCTTTTCTTCCGGCTTGAGAAGTTCAAACGTGAGCGCACTTGGCACAATCTCAACATTTCCAAGTCTATGATCAGGACGCTGCTCACTGACCGGACCTGGTATAAGGTCGTCGTGCCTTCAGGGAGGATGGAGTTCTCGGATTTCGGGAACGTCGCGCTCTGGCAGGAGATGGCGGCAGAGCTCCTGCAAAAGTTCTCGGAAGAATACTACAACTATTGCAAGGCTGCCTTCATCGAGCCACGTCTTGAGCTCCGTGAGATCGAGGCCGGCGACGGAAGCCTGCCTGAAGCGGACGAGTACCAGCTAATCGTCGATGCCAGCGAAATCGCGCTCATTAACGACATCCATAACATCACCAGCGAGATAACCACTAGAAAGACTGGGGTTTTGCGTGCTGGCGACTTGAAAGGCTGCCTGTTTGGCACGCATCTCTACGAGCCCGTGCTTCATGCGGCCAAAGGAAGCAAAATCCAGATTGCGCCGGTTTCATTAAATGAAAGTGAATTCCAGTTCCTGGATGATCTGCGCCTCTACATCGAAAGAGATCAAGCGCGGTTGGCGGCGGAAGGGGTTGAACTGTTCCTGCTGCGCAATGAGAGTCGCGGGCGCGGGGTGGGCTTCTTCGAAGCGGGAAATTTCTATCCCGACTTCCTCCTATGGCTTGTGAAGGATGGTAGACAGCACTTGGCTTTCGTCGAGCCTCATGGCCTTCAGCATGAAGGCCCTGGTCACAAGAAGATCGAGTTTCATCAGGTCATCAAGGACATTCAAGCAAGGCTCGCAACAGAGAATGTCGTACTGAACAGCTTTATCGTCACGCCGACACGGTTCGGCAAGCTGAACTGGGGTAAGACGATCAATGAATTGGAGGATATGCATGTGCTGTTCATGGAGGATCAACGAGACACTTATATCAATTCGATAGTGGACCGCATGGTAGAATAGACGGATGGCACTTGCTGCCGGGGCGCCTTGGAGAAGACAGCAGCGTTGCTTCGTCGGCCTCTATGGCTTGTCTTCCCTGCATAGAAGAAGGGAGCAGACCAGCCCCGATTCGTCGAATGCCTTCAAGCTTGAAAATGGAACGCCTAGTTTTCTAGCCACCAGTTGAGCTTGTTCTAGTTCGATCTCCTGGTGCCGACCAATAAAATCAACATTTACGTCCTGGCTGTCTCGCTCGGATATCCTGTCAGCAATCGCCTGCGGCGTATCGCAATAGACGACTATCGCACCAATTGGCAGCTGAAAAAAAATCTCTGAAGAGACTCGTTCAATATCTCCAGATCCGTTAATCAACGTAAAGTGTCCGTCAAGAATTGCAGGCTCGCGACTCTGTCCGAAGAGGCGATTTGCGGCTTGTATCAAGAGACCCTGATTTTCTTCAATGTCATCCACCGACTTTCCAGTTTTGGAAATTGCGCTTTCCTTTTCTCTGCTTATCAAGCTGCTTGCGCTATAGTGCGAGACCCGACAACGTGTCGCCGCCAGTTTGCAAGACGTTGTTTTCCCTACCCCGTGAACGCCTCCTACGAATATGATACCCACATGTTATCTCCTGCCGTTACTTCTAGTTGTTCTTTTTGCTTGGTATTCAAGTAGCGAAAGGACTGGGGAGGATGGAAGTCAGCACCGAACAGATCTAGCAAGCCTAAGCCCTGCTTCACTTTCAGGATACTTGACAGTTCCAGAGCTACGCCCTCGGATGCTCCTTCCATATACTCATATAGCTTTCTGCGGGTGATACCACCTTTCTTGTCCCGAGCAAGCTCCCAGAGACGGCTTTTGCTGCCACGAAATACTTCGCCAACCTGAGCGATAGCAACAACCTTTTTCACCGGCGATGTAGCATAAATAACAATAAAGTCGACTTTCTTACTTGTCCATCGCCGGCGAAACTCGAGGCGTTTCTCCCCGGAAATAATCTTCTCGGCGTATATCGGACGTATTGAAACTAATGCGGTACTACCTTCCATTTGCTAATACTCTCTCAAAGCTTTCGTCGTTGATTCTGGTAATGCTTTGCGGGGCACCATTAAGGATGCCTCTCTGTTCAAGCCATGTTTGTGGAAGAGGATTGTCAAGATGGCCTATTAGCCTGAATAGCATTACGCGCACGGGCTTGGCTGTCATCGCATTGATTTCGTCCATCGTATAAACCGTTCGGCGCTTAACCCTTGAGACCACATCGCCGGGATCAGATAACGTCTCATAGCTTTCGACAATCCCGATGCTCGTGACGGCCCGCTCGTCGCCAGATCGATAAAACAAAACGACATCGCCGGGGTCCATTTTTTTTGTTTGTGCATGGCAAAGATAAGCCATTTTCATGGCGTTTCCTGCCGTGTTAGGGGGCTGAAATAGTGTCATCTGTCTATCTGCAGGGGAGTCATAGTCAGGAAACAGTATTCGATGATACTCGGGTCTGATCGGAATAACGAACTTTGATACTGCACCATCGTGACGGAAATGCGGAAAATATTGGCGCGCATATTCAAAGGGTGGCAAATCCTCTTTAGGAGGCGCCTCTGGGTGCGCTTTTAAGTATACCGCGTCCCGACCGTCACTTCCCGGGTGGAATCCGATATGCGTGAACCCAAAATCCTCTAGCATTTCAAACAAAAAGTGATGCAGCGCAACGTCCCCATGGACAAATATATTGTTCAAACCGTTATTGCCCGCATAACGGAAAGCAGCTTTCAAAAAGAGTTCACCAATTTTTTTTCCTCGGCTAGTTTCGGCGACCTTGAACGTCGATATCTTGAGAGCACTACCGTGCAGTGTCACGTCTTCTGTTATTCGCTCGTTTTCCTGTTGAGCATAAATGCAGATTCCTCCGAGACGTTCGTTTTGTTCCCAGCTAACCCAGGCCCGGCGTCCCTCTTGTGCCTTTCTTTCAAACCACGCATCAAACCCCGGGTATCCTTCCCTTAGACTTTGAAAAAACTGGCTGGGCAATTGAGGGCTCAGGCTGTAAAGAGGGAGATCGACAATATTGGGCAGTTGGACTGGGGCGGCTTGGTGGAGGCGCTGCAGCTGGTCTTCTGCTGTTTGGATTGTATAGACCCGTTGATCGAGGCCTTTGCTTTTTGCTTTTGAGTGTATGCCCCGGTCTTCGGTTATTAATGCATGGGCGGCGTTCAGTGATAGCGCATAAAGTATTTCGTTATCCGCAGCATCATTCCGGCTCGTATGAGCGCTGTTCCATGTGCAGGCTGGGCGGGTATCCAGCCGAGTATACTGTCCGAGCCGGTTGAGAGTTTGGTCCCGACGCTCCTCGTTGGAATCCTCCCGGATATCCTCCTCCGAGGCGGGATGGTAAAGTAGCACGTGGCCATGAGCATTGGCTAAACGTACAAAGTTAGCGAGGCTGGGTTCTAGGATTCTTTTCGAATCTTCTAGTGGAATGAGGATGTTTGTGTCTAAAAGAAATCTCATCATCTAGCCCTGATGTTTTATGTCCGCTATCCACTTGCAGCTGAACGGGATCACTCGCGCTGTGTTCGGGGGCACGCTCTTGCGATCTATCGGAGTGGCTCGACTGGCAAAATGGGCAGCCCTCCACCCAGTGCCAGTTTCCGCTATAATCCTTGGTTACTCAAACCAAATGGCGGAGGTTAACAGAGCGAGCCCGTTCCTCGCGAACGCTCACTGAGGCGATTCTCTAGCCTGAACATTTCACCAAACTCTCCAAAGCGTAGCATGAACACGCAGATGTGGTTTCGCGCACCCTGTGACGGTTTTTGCTCAAAACATGAACAATTGACCGGGGTTCAGACACACTTCCCCCAACCCCATACTTTTTCGACACGCCGGGGACAGCGCTCCGGAGGGTTTATCCGCTAAGCAGCAGGCGTTCGGCAGCCTGGCGAAACAGTCCCTTCCAAGGATGGTGCTCTGTCAGCTGGAACACCCAGCGGCAGGTTTTTTAATCACGACCGCGGCCACCTTGAATAGCTTCAAGCGGATGGTGGTGGCATAGGCATTGGCCAATTCGGTGCCGTGCAGCGCCCGGCCACCCGGTCATCGGGTAACCGCCCCGCCAGTTGTTCGGTTAACCCCAGACGACGATCCACCAGGCGCAGCAGGTGCGCGCGCGCATCGCTGGTAATATGGCTACATCTAAACTCAATACGAACCTTGCGGCCTTTAACCGCTGGCAAACGGATGGGTTCTTGATGCAATAAAGTACTGCGAGCATTATTATTCTTTTCGAAAAAAGGAATGGGAACTCCCGCATCTGGAGTATAGAAACCTGGATGCCAACGACCCAAATTTTCCCCAGGTCAACGAAGAGAATCCGGAAGGCCATTTTCCAATTCTGGTAGAAGAGTCGCAGACTGAAATTATTGATAAGCTCATGGAGCTAAAAGCGCAGATCGAGTCAGGGAACCTGAAAGCGTGGCAGTTCGGTGCCCTGAGCGCGATCTCGTTCGGGCGTCATCTTTACGAACCGCTTTTGTATTTGGCGGGATCGGCGGTTGAAGTCAGCCCCGTACCATTGAATCAGGGCGAGCGCCGGTTCGTGGAGGATCTAAAGGCCTATTGCGACACGTCGCCGATGCTACTAGAGGGTAAAGAACTTTACTTGTTGCGTAACCTCAGCAAGGGCCGGGGCGTAGGGTTCTTCGAAGCTGGAAATTTTCACCCCGATTTCATTGTTTGGTTAGTTGCTGATGGTCAGGAGTATATCTCGTTCGTTGACCCTAAAGGGATTCGAAATATTGGCGCCCAGGACCCAAAAATAAAATTTTATAGCACAATCAAGGAGATCGAACGGAGGCTCGGTGATCGAGCTGTAACGCTCAATAGTTTCGTCATTTCCAACACTCCGTCGCACGAAATGCAGATGCTCTGGGGTGTTGATAAAACGCAGATGCTAGCGTGGAATGTTCTCTTTCAGAGAGAGGATGCAGACAACTATATCGAAATGCTGCTTACTAACGTGCTCTCGAGTATTAATACCTCTGTGAAAGGATCTACGTAGTGCAATGGTTGTCAACAGGGGGCTTTACCATGTACATGGAAGCCCATGACGAATCAT
>Ga0098065_1000747_pt1 | contig 13539 bp, 12 predicted proteins | sample 25_taG_FD_75062 | JGI IMG/M metagenome (GOLD analysis project Ga0098065, IMG submission 75062) | Marine viral communities from Cariaco Basin, Caribbean Sea - 25_WHOI_OMZ | ecosystem: Environmental > Aquatic > Marine > Oceanic | place: Caribbean Sea: Cariaco Basin | collected 2014-11-08 | reverse complement strand
CGCAAAAAAGCGCGAAACGAAACCCCCTATAGACAAGGATAAAAGTTTGGTATAATAGCGCGTTTCGTAATTCGCTCTATGCCATCTTAGTACGATAAAGTTGGTCTATAAGTGGGCTGGCTGGCGTCAACGGATATAAAAGAATTCAACAGGATATGAGTACTATGAAGGCATGGGTAATTGGTAATTGGAAGCAAAATCCGGCAACGTTACAAGCGGCTAAAACCTTATTAGCCGACATTAGCAGTCAGGCGGCCAGTATGGATTTAACGGCTTGCCAGTTAATGGTCATTCCTAGTCTTGTGCACGTGACCGCGCTACCACAAAGTGACTCGATAGCACTAGGCGTGCAAGACATCAGTGCTCATAGTGCAGCAACGGGCGCGTTTACAGGCGATGTCTCAGCCGCGCAAGTAAAAGATGCCGGTGCCAACTGGGTGTTGGTCGGTCATTCGGAGCGCCGCCAATATCATAGTGAAGATGAGAGCACCCTCTACAATAAGATTAAACATGCGCTAAGCCAGCAATTGGGCGTAATTTTCTGTGTTGGTGAGACGAAAGAGCAGTATGACAGCGAGCAGACTTTTAACGTATTAGCAGCGCAATTGACGGTTATCGAGCAATTGCTAGCCGAGACCGACCAAGATTGTTTAGCAGAGCGCCTTATTATCGCTTACGAACCTGTCTGGGCGATCGGCACGGGCAAAGTCCCTACGGTAGAAGAAGTAGCGGCCACGCATGCCCATATTAAAGCCATTATCCAAAGTTACGCGGGCGCAGAAAAAGCGCTGGGCGAACCTTGTGTGCTTTATGGAGGTAGTGTCAATGCTGCCAATGCTGCCCAGTTTGCTCAAGCGGATAGTGTGAATGGTGCCCTAGTCGGTGGTGCCGCTCTACAAGCTGACAGCTTTCTCGCTATTGCCGACGCTTTTGCTACAGCGAAACGCCACAAATAACTTATAACTGGTTATTAAAATCTAGCGGGTTATGAAAAAGTGGTTGGCTATTAAATTACGTTGGTTATTAAAAATTGGCGAGTCATTAAAAAATAGGGCTAGCTACTGCTGCGCTAAATGACTCTGTTATATAATCATCGACTTTGCTGGTGTTAGCCGTTGTCGGCACACTAGCATCATCAGACCCTATATTATTAGTGTCGATTTGGGCTTTACCCTATTAAACACATGCTCATCCGAGCATAAGAGGACGTTATGTATACCTTTGTATTGGCCTTACACATCATCGTAGCGATTGCCATGATAGGCTTGATTCTTATTCAGCATGGCAAAGGCGCAGACGCAGGAGCCTCTTTTGGTGCTGGGTCATCTGGCACTGTTTTTGGTGCTGCCGGCTCGGCGAACTTTATGACACGAGCGACGGCAGTATTGACCGCTATCTTTTTTGTTACTAGCTTAACGCTAGCCGTGCAAGCGCGTCAGCAAGCAGAAGGTCAATTTCGCTTAGATGCACCAGCCTCAGCGCCGCAAACGCCTCGTCCACTGACCGAAAATCCTAAGTCAGACAGCTAATATTGGCTTACAAAGTGAGTTTTGGGGGAATAGCAGTAGCGTTTAAAGCGGTAGACCGGACTAAAGCATAGGCGATATCGCGATCCTTGCTATTAAACCTTGCTATTCTTAACGATAGCCATTACAATGCTTGCCTGTTTTAGCAACTGCTGACCGTTTATAAAGCTGTGGTTATTCTGACAATTTTCCCTCAACGAAAGTGTTCAGTTCCAAGCTAACTATGGTAAATAGGTGTTCTTATTAAGACTCTTCTTAAGAACAGATAAGCCGTCTAGTAGATAAAACAGTATGCGATCGTGGTGGAATTGGTAGACACGCTATCTTGAGGGGGTAGTGGCGCAAGCTGTGAGGGTTCGAGTCCCTCCGATCGCACCAATTTAAGCTCGTCAGTTAAATGAATAGGTTGTATTTATAATAATTAATATAAAGTTATTCGATAAATTAGTTGACAGGTCTAAATTAAGCGTATAGAATACGCAGTCTAAATTGTTGCGGGGTGGAGCAGTCTGGTAGCTCGTCGGGCTCATAACCCGAAGGTCGTTGGTTCAAATCCAGCCCCCGCTACCACTTTTTGAAAGACATAGCTGAACTTTGAATACTATCACTACTAGTGAGATAGACTTAAAGTCACAGCAGATTAAACCCACCCTTATGTCTGTGGGTTTTTTTGTATCTGAATGTTGGTAATATAGGCAAAGCATAGAGGCTATCCGAGCACTATGGTAAGCTTTCAATAAAGTTGGCGATTGCATAAGTCATTGTCAGTCTGTCTCTACTCATCGTAAATACTGTCTCCTTATCCAGCGGGTTTGCCAGAGATGGCGCTAGTACTTCTTTTGGGGTGTTAGTGACTGTTATTATCGCTGCGCACGCTGTAGCTACTTATCCTTATTATTAGTTACAGGCTTGCTAAGTATTGAGGGCATACTTATTAAGAGTCCATCTTTGCTAGCCGATTTAAAAACCCCTATTTATTTAAAATAATACCTAAAAGGTCTGTATGAAACTGTCTACCAAAGTTACTGAATTGATGGCTATCATTGCTCCGGCTGTAGAGGCTTGTGATGTGGCATTGTGGGGCGTAGAGTTTGTGCCACAAGGTCGTAAGTCATTGTTGCGTATCTTCATTGAGTCATCTCCAGAAGAGCAAGCAGAGGGCAAGCAAGTCACTATTGAGGACTGTGCTGCGGTCAACCATCAGGTCAGTGGGGTCTTAGAAGTCCATGATCCTATCGCCGGAGAGTATATTCTTGAAGTATCCTCACCAGGTATCGACCGGGCTTTCTTCTCTGAAGCGCAAATGCGTCAATATATCGGTCAAACGATTAATTTACGTTTAATTAACGCTATTGGTGCGGGTAAAGAGAAACTGCGTAAAATCGCTGGCGTCTTAGAGAGCATGAACGACAAAACTTTGACGCTGACTACGGCACAAGGCCAAGTGATAGACGTTGAGCTGTCAAACATTGATAAAGCCAATCTAATTTATCAAGACAGTTAGGCTAGTCACTAAATTAGCTACAGCGCCAGTATTAGCTACAGCGCCAGTTAATTAAGCTAGGTTTTTAATTAGCGGGTTATAAAATTTTCACAGTTCGTATTTCAAAAATTTGTATTAGAGACTAGCAAAGCTTACTCTAAGACTATTTTATAAGCTATGATTAGCAGTTCATTAAAAATTACTAATAAGCTGGTTTAATAGTCATATAGTTTGCCAATATAACTTGGCACATAAGTAACTTATTGATAGTTGGGCTAATGGCGTCAGCCACTATAAAAATTAGCAACACCAACAAATCAATTACTAATCTTTAATAAAACACCATTTACGTCAGTATAGGACAGGTATAGCATGAGTCGAGAGATTTTAACGGTAGTAGAGACCGTCAGTAATGAAAAAGGCCTAAATCCGGAAGATATATTTGAAGCGATTGAGCAAGCCTTAGTCGTCTCGACCAAAAAGAAGGTCTATACTGATCAGCCAGAAGTGGCCGTGCGGGTAGCTATCGATCGGGAAACGGGTGACTATGATACTTATCGTTATTGGACGGTAGTCGCTGACGAAGACCACGAAATGCCAGCATGCCAATTGGCCATCACTGATTTAGATCAGGATGAGTGGAGCATCGGTGATATTAAAGAAGAGCAAATCGAGTCTATTGAATTTGGTCGTATTGCGGCGACGCAAGCGAAACAAGTTATTATCCAAAAGATTCGTGAAGCTGAACGTGCTCTAGTTGCAGATGCTTTTGAGCCGCGTATTGGCGAGATGCTGTTTGGTGAAGTCAAAAAGCAGACCCGTGATGGTTATATCATCGATTTAGGGGACAACGCTGAAGGCTATTTATCACGTGATCAAATGCTACCACGTGAGCAATTGCGGGTAAAATCACGTATCAATGCTATCCTATACCATGTAAACCGCGAAAATCGCGGCGCACAGTTATTGCTATCGCGTACCCATCCGGAAATGCTGTCTGCCTTGATGCAGAAAGAAGTGCCGGAAATTGCTGAGCAAATCATTGAAATTCGCAATGTTGCCCGCTTACCAGGTACTCGTGCTAAAATCTCTGTCAAGACTAACGATCATCGCATTGATCCAGTCGGCGCTTGTATCGGTATGCGTGGTACGCGTATTCAAGCCGTGCAGCAAGAGCTAGATGGCGAGCGTATTGACGTCGTGGTGTGGTCTGACGATCCTGCGCAATATATCATTAGTGCGCTTGAGCCTGCTGATGTAAACAGCATCATCTTAGATGAAGATTCACAGACAGCAGATATCGTGTTTACCACCAATGATCAATTGGCGCGTGCGATTGGCTCACAAGGTCAAAACGTCCGCTTAGCTTCAGAATTAACGGGCTATAAATTGAACATGATGCTTGAGGCCGAGTACCTAGAGCGTCAAAAGAATGAAACTAAAGCGTATCTTGACCTGTTCTATGAGCGCTTAGAAGTGGACGAAGACCTAGCACAAGCGCTAGTGGATGTGGGCTTTACCAGCATTGAAGAAGTTGCTTATGTGCCGGTCGACACTTTCTATGATATCGAAGGCCTAGACGACGAAGCTATTGATATGATTCAAGAACGTGCGAAAGAAGTCGTCATCGCTGACGAACTGGTCAAGCAACAAAATATGAAAGAGCCTAGCGCTGAGTTGTTAGCTTTAGAAGGCATGACGACGAGCTGGGCATATAAAATGGCTCAAAAAGACATCATTACTGTGGATGATCTGGCTGAGCAAGCGGTCTTTGATTTAGAAGACATTGATGATCTTGACGAAAAGACTGCGGGTCAGCTTATTATGAAGGCACGCGAGTCTTGGTTTGATGAGTAGCGTCCGTCATTCATGACCGGTACGGTATACTCACAGTAGCGACGCGTAGCAATATAAGTTCGAGTGCATACCGTATAAAAAAATAGTGACAATAGTACGCAAACACATCAGCCCAACGCTGAATTAAATATATAGCACATAATAGATAGTAGGTGACAATCAATGGCAGATAAGACCGTCAAAGAACTGGCAGAAATGGTAAGTAAAACCGCTAGCGCTGTACAGCAGCAGCTAGTGGACGCCGGGCTGCCTGCTCGTGGTGAGGATGACTTAGTCACCGAGCTTGAGCAAGAGCAGTTGGTGGGCTATTTGAAACAAAGCCATGGCCAGCAAGAAAAACGCCGTATTAGTCTTAAGTCTAAGACGACCAGTACTGCGCGCGTAACGGGCTCTTCAGGTAAGTCTAAGAGCGTAAACGTTGAAGTTCGCAAGAAAAAAGTATTTGAGAAACCAGATCCTGCACAAGTAGCTGAAGAATTGGCCGCTCGTGAAAAAACCATGCTAGAGGCAAAGGTGAAAGCTGAGCAAGACCTCCTCGAGCGTGAACAAGCGAAGAAAAAATCTGAAGAGCGTCAAGCAGCTACTCTAGCAGCTATGCGCGCAAGTCTTGGCGGCAGTAAGAGCAAGGACAGTGGCGGAGATGACATTAAATCTTCTGTCGTAGTCAAAAAAGGCGGTAAAGAAGCCACTGAAGTCAAGATTAAAGAAAAGAAAAAGGTCGTCGCTGCTACTAAGCCAAAAACGGAAACGGCTGCTGAGCGTAAAGAACGTGAAGCCCGCGAAGTAGAAGAAGAACGCCTACGTCAGCTCGAAGTCGAAACGCGTCGTCAGCAAGCGGAAGAAGCGCAAAAGCGTACGCTTGAGCAGATGCGTAAGATGGCGGGTAAATACTCAGACAAAGAGCCTGTGGCTGAAGTTCGTAAAGACGAGCCATTAGCAGAAGGTCTGGTCGGCGATGCGCTCGAAGAGTCATTTGAAAAAGAGCGTCGTGAGATTAAGCGTGGTACTACAGGTACAGCTGCTCGCGGCAAACGTCGTAAGAACCAAGAAGAGCGCGAAATTAAAAACCGTCGCCATGGTCTTAAGTCGTCACAATCAGGTCAGCATAAGTTTGAACGTCCGGTCGAAAAAATCGTCCATGATGTTGAAATTAGTGAGCAGATTGTGGTCGCTGATTTGGCACAACGCATGGCTATTAAAGCCCGCGAAGTCGTCAAATTACTTATGAAAATGGGCGAAATGGTTAGCGAAACTGATGAGATTGATCAAGCTACAGCGAGCTTAATCGTTGAAGAGCTTGGCCATAACCCAGTACCAGTTAGTGATACTAAAGTTGAAGACGACTTACAAGTTGCGGTTGAAAAGCGTAGCAGCAACGTGCAAACGCGTCCGCCAGTGGTCACTATCATGGGTCACGTCGATCATGGTAAGACCTCATTGCTTGATAAGATTCGCTCTACTAAGAAAGCCTCTGGTGAAGCCGGTGGGATTACCCAGCATATTGGTGCCTACCATGTCGAAACCAGCCGCGGTGTTGTAACGTTCCTTGATACCCCGGGTCACGCCGCGTTCAGTGCTATGCGCTCTCGTGGTGCTCAGGCTACCGATATCGTAGTCCTAGTCGTCGCTGCTGATGATGGCATGATGCCGCAAACGGTTGAAGCTATCGACCATGCGCGTGCTGCTGGTACACCGTTGATTGTTGCTATCAACAAAATGGACAAAGAAAGTGCCGATGTCGATCGCGTTCTAAATGAATTGACCAGCAAAGAAGTCGTTTCAGAAGCTTGGGGTGGTGATACTCCTATGGCGCGCGTTTCAGCGAAAACAGGCGAAGGTATCGATGAGTTGCTAGAGCTGATCAGCTTACAAGCAGAGCTCATGGAGCTAGAAGCCCCAACTGACGGTGCGGCTCAAGGTGTGGTTATTGAGTCAAGACTTGAAAAAGGTCGCGGCGCAGTCGTTAGCCTTCTCGTTAAGAAAGGCACCTTGAAACAAGGCGACTTAGTCTTAGCCGGTGAGTATTACGGTAAAGTTCGTGCCATGATTGATGAGCAAGGCCAGCGTATTAAATCGGCAGGCCCGTCTATCCCAGTCGAAATCTTAGGCTTGCCTGAGACCCCAGCGGCAGGTAGCGAGTTCTTAGTGGTTGCTGATGAGAAGAAAGCCCGTGAAGTGGCTGACTTCCGTGCCAACCGTGAGCGTGAGCGCGAGATGGACCGTCAGAATAAGATGCGTCTTGAGAATATGTTTGAGCAGATGGGTCAGGGCGATGTGTCATTCTTGAACATCGTACTAAAAACGGATGTTCGTGGTTCATTGGAAGCGCTATTAGCCGCCTTAAACGAGCTGTCTACTGATGAAGTGAAAGTGAAAGTCATCAGCTCAGGCGTAGGCCCTATCTCTGAGTCAGACGTGACTTTAGCTGAATCAAGCGAAGCCGTATTGCTAGGTTTCAACGTGCGTGCCGATGCTACCGCTCGCCGTAAAGCGGATGAGTCGAAGTTAGATATTCGTTACTACAGCGTCATCTATGGTCTTATCGATGATGTGAAAGCGGCTATGAGTGGCCTGTTATCACCAGAGCATCGTGAGCAAATCCTAGGCGTCGCCGACGTCCGTGATGTGTTCCGCTCAAGTAAGTTTGGTGCTGCTGCCGGTTGTATGGTGGTTGAAGGGACGATTTATCGTAACAAGCCAATCCGCGTATTACGTGATGACAAGGTTATCTTTACCGGTCAGTTGCAGTCGTTACGTCGTTATAAAGACGATGTCAATGAAGTGCGTACCGGTATGGAATGTGGTCTAGCCGTTCGTGGCTATGATGTTGAAGTCGGCGATAAAATCGAAGTCTTTGAAATCCAAGAGTTCGAACGCACGATCTAAGCCTGCTTAGTCGCTGTTGTTAAAAGACCTAACAGGTCAATCCTGCTAGGTCTTTTTTTACTTAACCGTTTTGTTGTACTGTTTTATTGACCTGCTAATGCCGATAGCCTTGCAGGCCCTTAACTAAGAATGTCATGGAATCACTATGCCATTCAAAATAATTAATAGGAACTACCATGAATCAGCGTTTACAACGATTGGCTGATCAAATTCAGCGCGAACTTGCGGTACTTATCCGTGATGAAGTGAACGATCCTCGTTTAACAGGTTTCGTGACCATCTCTAGCGTGAAAGTCAGTGCTGACTTGGGCTATGCAGATATCTATGTCACTATCATGGAGCCTGAACTCAATGATGCTATGACCAAAAGCAGCCATGAGCAAAGCATTAAAGTTTTGGCCAATGCGGCAGGATTTCTGCGTACAGAGCTTAGCCATCGTCTGAAAACTCGTACCACACCGCGTCTGCGTTTCCATTACGATGAAGTCACGGCTCGTGGCAACTATATGATGGATCTTATCAGCAAAGCTGTGGCTAAAAGTGATGAGGACAATGTGCCCAATCCAGACGATGCAGAGATTGAAAACGCAGACAATAATGCTGTTGATGACCAATAGCCGCTTGTTCAGATAGTAACGCTCTAAAGGACTATTGAATGACCTTTGGTTAGTATGAATATGACTTTGTATCACTGATTAGTACAGGCTTACCTATGGCAAACCCCGCTTCTAAAGCACCGAAACAGCGTGTCTCTGGTGTCATCTTGATTGATAAGCCGCAAGGACTGACTTCTCAGCAGGTGGTCTCTAAGGTGAAGTATCTGTTTAAGTCGCCGCTGCACGATAGTAAGAAAGCGGGACATACGGGAACTTTGGACCCTATGGCGACTGGGCTATTGCCGGTGTGCTTGGGTGAAGCTACCAAATTTAGCCATTATCAGCTCGATGCGGATAAGGCGTATGAGGCCATCATCAAGTTAGGGGAGCGTACCGATATGGGGGATGCCGAAGGTCAGATAGTCGAGACCCAAACCGTGCCAGCCATTGATGAGACCGCTATTCAGCAGACGATACAACAGTTTATGGGCGCACAAACCCAAGTACCGCCGATGTACTCTGCCCTTAAAAAAGATGGCAAAAAACTCTATGAGTATGCGCGCGAAGGGATTGAAATTGAGCGTCCTGCGCGGCCTATTACCATTCGCCATTTACAACTCGCCTTAGTAGCGCCCGACCGTCTACAGCTGCAGGTCACTTGCACCAAAGGCACCTATGTGCGGGTGCTCGGTGAAGACATTGCGCAAGCGCTTGGCACAGTAGGGCATTTGACCAGTCTACGCCGTACCCAAGTCGGTCATTTTGTGACTGCCAATAGCATTAGTTTGGCGGATTTAGAAGTGTTGAGTCTAGAGCAACGGTTTGAGCATTTATTAGCCGTCGATGCTTGTGTTACGGGTTTAGCAACGCTGCAAATCACCCCGGAGCAGTGCGAGCGCGTACAGGTAGGGCAACGCCTTAACGTCCGTGAGCAATTTACCCCTGAGCTCGTGAGTTATCTTGAAGCGGCTCCGGTACTGGCAGCGACCGTTGTAGAGGGTGAGGCGCTGGATAACCAGGCTCCAGTAGACACCGACGAGGACGGCGTGCCTACCCGAGATATCCGTCTAATCGATGAAGAGGGCGTATTTGTTGGTTTAGGAACGCTAAGTATTAATGGCCGTTTGCAGCCCAAAAAAATCTTGGCACGTTAGTATTGCTCTTAATCGTAGCTAGTCCTGCAATTTAGTTATCGTTATCATTTTAAATAGTTAGTCAGTCTTATAGATTGGCTGGCTATTTTTTTTGCTAATTTTTAGCAGTCGTACCGGCACTTTTCTCGCTTCTATTTTTTATATAATCTCAAATAGTGTGAGCTTTACTTGCTCCCAACATAACTCACAGACTCAAACATTTCATTGCATCTTCTGCGTATACGCTTAATCTTGGCAGGCCTATACTTTATTGACTGGCTTAGTTTTTGATTGACAGTTTTTAATACTGACGTTTCTGAGAATAAGCCACATTAAACAGATCGAATAAGAAAAATAAACCTAGAAATATATGAGGGATACTATGAAGAAGATTGCATTTTTACTAGATACAGATTTTGAGCAAGCTGAATATGAAGACGTTAATAATCAATTAAAAGACAAAGGTTACGAGACGACGCTGATTACTACTAGCGATGACAAACAAGTTCAAGGTATGCAGCATTCTGATAAGGCTGATACTTTTACGGCCGATTTATTTGCCAAGGAGGCGAACGCAGCAGATTATGATGCGCTGGTATTACCAGGCGGTACTATCAATGCGGATGTCGTACGCGGTAAAGCAGCAGCACAACAGTTAATTACAGCGTTTAATGAAGCCGGCAAGCTGATTGCTGCCATCTGTCACGCGCCTTGGGCCTTCATTAACACGGGTATAGCTAAAGGTAAGACTTTGACTGCCTATGAGTCATTGCAGACAGACCTTGAGAATGCTGGCGCTACTTTTGTAGATAAGGCTGTACAGCAAGATGGTAACCTCATTACATCAAGAACCCCTGATGATATTAAAGATTTCGTTGCAGCTATCGATAAAGCGCTAGCCTGAAATTAGAATTACATTTCAGCTATCAGTTGCTTAAGTTTTTGTTCTTAAGTTACTGACTTTAATGTTCTATCTCAACACCACTCAATGGTTTCATCTCACTAATAAGGAAATTAGTATGTCAAATTCGAATAATGAGCACGCTGAAAGAGTAGGCGATGACGCACAAAATGCACAAGAAGTTGAAATTCGTAAAGAGATGCATGAAGAAGACGATGGTCAGGATTCTGCCGATGTATCAGCTGCAAAAGACGCTGCTGCGAAGGTGGCTAAGCCAGAGACTGAATCTGTTGGCAATGTAGCAGAGCATGCGCAAGAAGCAGCCTCGCGTATAGCGGAAAACGATAAATAAACATTTTAATAATGAGCTGTGCTAGCCATTAGCTCAGTTTTGTTTAAATATTAATCTCAATATTCATTAAAAATAAGGAAATAACTATGTCAAATACTAATCCAAACGATACCAAACTTGAGCAACAAAAATCAGAATCACAAGTTGCTTCATTAGAAAACCAAGCTGAAGGTAACTATAACGAAGATACCGAAGCGGCAGCGCAAAATATTGCTGATAACTTAGCAGAAGCTAAAGGTAATAAATAAGCTTAGATTAAAGCAACTTAGTCAATCGGAGCTACTATGAGCATGTCAGATACTACGCCAAGTTTAAAAGAGCAAGCGGATAAAGTCCGCGAGTTAGCAGAGGATATTAATCCTAGCGAAGATATTACTCCAGATAGTGAAGCGGAGGCCACTACGGCCTTATTAGACGATGATGCCTTAGGCGGTACGATTAGCCAAGACGACGTCAAATAGCCCGCAATTTAGTAAGTTTAGTCCAACTATAAAAACTACTGTCACAGCAGTAGTTTTTTGTTATAATCGCCCCCTTAGTTTGCTAGTGGCTATGTTTAGCCCTAAGCCAATTAAAATACTCAATAGTATGCTGGTCAATAACTAGGTCGTCTCTAGTAATGCAGGGTCGTCCCGAATTATTGCTTATGATTTATTCATTGCCAGTTATCTTATTTATAGTCAGTGCGTGATAGACACCACTGCTCATAGCATTGCCGGAGAAATCTTATGCTAACGAATACTGACCGCCAACAAGTTATCGCTCAATACCAACGTGGCGAAAACGACACGGGTTCCCCAGAAGTGCAAGTAGCGCTATTGTCTGCTCGTATCAACGACCTACAAGACCATTTTAAAGCTCATAAAGGCGATCATCACAGCCGTCGTGGTCTTATCCGTATGGTTAACCAACGTCGTAAATTGCTTGATTATTTAAAAGGTAAAGATTTAGGTCGTTACACGACTTTGATCAGCCAGCTTGGTCTACGTCGTTAATACGCACTTTTTCTGCTCTAGTTTAGGGGGTTTGTTACTCTCTACTTTAGCGTATAAAGGGTAAACGACGAATGAAAACGGTGCGATATATGTCGCACCGTTTTTTATTGCATGAATTTTATTAAAGATTTGACACAGAGCTGCTGATATAACCGTTTTAAATAGGATTGACTATATACTGATGGGTCCACTATATGACCACATTTTGTCTAAATTACGGCAAAGTGGCTCAGGTATAATTATTTATCACTCAGCCCTACGGTGACTGGGCTACTGGTGAGCCGTTAATAATTGGTCAATTGTTATAAATCCCTGTAAAATAAGTCGCAATTTAGAGTTTTGTGATCACTAATATTTGCTAAGCAGTTGCCTTATCTTCATTTATTGACATTTATGAGTCAAAAATAGGTGGGCAGTAGTGGCGGTCGACTAGGTCAAACAACGACCTTACCAGCTATGATAGCATCGGTAGGCTGCGACGTCTGCCATTATGAACATCTAATAGGCATAGCAAGGCTAGCCACAAGATACCGTCAAACTGCTGGGTCTTATAACTGGGTTTTATAATTGAAAGCAGCCAGTAAAGCCAGTTTGTAGACCCCGTTATTAGTATAGACAGTTTAGTCTAGACAATTAACATAGACCGTTGCTAGATACAGTTAATATAGACTGTAATTAATAGAGACTGTCATTAAAAAACACAGCTATTAAAATTAGTCGTAAGACTAGGTATTACCAGTCACTACCAGATTTAGCATTCCGCTTTTATTAAGCTTAATTCATTAAGTCATTCGAAAATTAGGAAATATATATGACAGATCAGAGTATGTTCAACACTATTAGCCGCGAATTCCAGTACGGCAATCAGCAAGTCGTGCTTGAGACCGGCCGTATCGCTCGTCAAGCCAACTCAGTTCTCGTCCACATGGGTGGCGTGTCTGTATTAGTCGCGGTCGTGGTCAAGCCTGATGCGAAAGAAGGCCAAAACTTCTTCCCATTGACGGTAAACTACCAAGAAAAAATGTACGCTGCGGGTAAAATTCCAGGTGCCTATGGTAAACGTGAAGGCCGTGCGAGCGAGTTTGAAACGCTAACCTCACGCTTAATCGACCGCCCAATTCGTCCGCTATTCCCAGAAGGTTATGTGAACGAAGTACAGATTACGGCTACCGTTATCTCTTCTGACAAGAGCCAGAATGCTGATATCGCGGCTATGATTGGTGCCTCTGCTGCACTAGCTATCTCTGACGCGCCATTCAATGGTCCAGTCGGCGGCGCGCGCGTTGGTTTCATCGATGGCGAATACGTCTTAAACCCAACGCATGAGCAACTCGAAAAGAGTGATCTTGACTTGGTCGTTGCCGGTACTAAATCAGCGGTATTGATGGTCGAATCAGAAGCCCGTGAGCTATCAGAAGATCAAATGCTAGGTGCGGTACTATACGGCCATGAGCAGCAGCAAATCGTGATTGATAACATCCAGTCATTAGCTGATGAAGTAGGCACGCAAAAGCAAAACTTTGTAGCGCCAGCAGTCAATAAAGAATTAGAAGAAAGCATGAAAGCCCAGTTTGGCGAGCAAGTTGCTGACGCGTATACCATTACCGATAAGCAAGAGCGTTACACCAAGCTTGATGCCATCAAAGAAGCGGTGATCGCCGCACTAGCCGGTGACCCAGAAGGCGAAGACTTTGCTGAGCAAAAAGGCCAAGTTAAAGAATTGTTTGAAACGCTAAAATACCGCACCGTGCGTGACAATATCTTGTCAGGTAAGCCGCGTATCGATGGCCGTGACTTAGACACAGTTCGT
>Ga0098065_1000746_pt1 | contig 13542 bp, 4 predicted proteins | sample 25_taG_FD_75062 | JGI IMG/M metagenome (GOLD analysis project Ga0098065, IMG submission 75062) | Marine viral communities from Cariaco Basin, Caribbean Sea - 25_WHOI_OMZ | ecosystem: Environmental > Aquatic > Marine > Oceanic | place: Caribbean Sea: Cariaco Basin | collected 2014-11-08 | reverse complement strand
TCTCATACTTTCTTTTGCTCAACTTGATTGATTGGATAGGAATGAAAATGTTGTATTATTAGTAATAACACATCGCCACTATATTCTGTAAATTGGTTAATTTGAAAGACTTGCCTGAAAATATGTAAACATAACTTCTAATAACTCTTATTCAATTCACTAATTCCCCTTTAGCTGTAGCTATCCCTACCTTTTGTAATGCAAAATACTAATATTTAGAAGTTAGTCCAGGTTGCATAAGCCAGTCGTCCCTCCGTTTTTATAAACCTTCCCTAATTCTAAATATTGAAAATGTATCAGCATCAAAAAAGAAAAGCGCTCCGGATTGAATAAGTAAATCAATGTTTAAACAACCTGCAAAGAAAAGCAGGTATCTAAATTTTTTAACTATGAGAAAGCTACGAAACCAGTTACAGTTAATCGGAAACTTGGGGAATGCCTTGGAAAATAAACTTTGAAAGTGATAAAAAAGTATGCAGTTTTTCTCTGGCTACCAATGTGTACTATCACTAGCAAGGTGAGAAAATACAATAAACCGAATGCCATTATATTATGGCTTGGGTAATTAAGCTTCCAACGTTTTTTTCTTTGTCAAACTATCTAAAAATTTAGTGTAAGTTGATTTGACGTTCAATAATTAGATGTTAAAATTTATACCTAAAAATTGGTTCAAAATTCGGGGTTTTATATCAAATCAAAGTAATCACAATTTGGAATCTAAAAGCTACCAAGTATTTCAGTTTGATAATTAAATATTAATCAGCTAGAGACGAAATTTTTCAGAACTGAATATTATATAATTTAATTTGTGATGATTATTTCTTTAAAGCAATTTAAAACATATTAGATATCTTTTTATATTTGTTGTTAAATAAATCCTAAAAAATAATTTGACTGGTAGGTGTCATGATCATCCTGTAAAACTTTATTCTATATATAAAGATAAGTGGATCTTAATACCGAAAAATTAATTTAAAGTTTAATGATTTTAATATTGTTTCTCGCGGCCATTTTCGGTTTTGTTTTATCTACTACGTTATTTTTTAAAAAATCTACCAACACCGTTGCTACTCGTATTTTAGGTAGTTTTTATTTTTTGTTATCTGTTTATGCTTTGCAAGCCTTTATTATAGATGGTGGATACTTAAAGCATTTCCAATGGTTTTTCTTATGGCCCTTACTACCATATCATCTTATTTTTATTCCTATATATTATTATTTCAAGGTTGTATTAACAGATCAGTTAAAATGGAATAAGGCCGAATTAATTCTTTTTATTCCATTCTTAATAGGGCTTATTGACGTTGCTTATGTATATCTTCAACCGGAAGCTTTCTATAATAACATTATTTCCGAAGCTATTACTACACCCGAAACCAGGCTTAATGTACAATACTGGCTGCTAAGCCTGGATCAACATTTGCTCATGCGACACCTTTGGCAATTAGGGGTATTAATAGTGCTTTTTCCTGAGATAAAATTCTTCATTAAAAACGGAGACAATGATGAATTAAAGAGTATTCTCAATAAATGGCTGTTGGTTTTCTGGGGGATTCTAATGATAATGGCTGTGCTTGCTATTATTTATGCGCTGGAAAAAATGATGCTCGTTAATATTTTTGGTTCTTTAATATTATTAGGCGAAAATGGTGGTATCATTACTTTCTTTCTCTATATAGCACTCTTTCTAATTGGTATAATTCCAATTTATTTTCCAAGTATTCTTTACGGTTACCCACAGCAAAAAGTAAAACCTGTTGAAGAAGTTAAAACAAGAAATGAAACTGAGGTCCTAAAATTTGGTCTTGATGAACAAGAAGTAAACTTAAAATTAGAAAACTTAAAAAATAGTAAGGCTTACCTAAATCAAAATTTTAGCCTTACAGAATGTGCGAGGGAATTGAATATGCCTTCTCATCATATTTCTTACTTTCTCAAGCAACAATATGAAATGAGTTTTACGGCCTATAAAAATAGTTTACGAATGGATCACGCCAGAAATCTAATTGCTAATGGTTATCTCCAAAACAATACCATAGAGGCCTTAGCTCAAGAGTGTGGTTTTACCAGTAGAACTTCTTTTAGTAAGATCTTTAAAAGCAATTTAGATGTTAGTCCAAGCGAATACGCTTTAGTGTGCAAATAATTTTCTCACCCCTTTTTTTCTTAAAATAACACGTATCCAAATCGAATTTGAGCACCCATTCCTCCTGATTTTGGACGCTTTAACTTTTTTTTTAGTTTTTTTTGTCGCGTCTAATTTACCGCTGATTTATGATTAGCCACTCATTCTATTCTAAATAAAAAAACGTTTAATACCCGAATTTAAATGAAGCAAAACTACTACCTCAAATTTTTACTATTGGTTATATTCTTTGTTTATCAAGGAAATATTTTAGCTCAAGCAGTTGTTACAGATCCAGCTGATTCAGATCCTAATTATGAGGCTAAAAAGAGGGAGAAAATCCTGCAACAGCCAAAAATGTTATCGTTTAATATGAGCAGATCAGCATTGACGAATGAAGTTATGAGCTCTGCCGAACTTGAAGCTTCAGGAGGTTATTTTGAGTTGGATGAGAGTTTTACTGCAATACCAACTAACGATGATGGTTCTTTTGGTCCTTTGTCGATTCCTTTTTCCTATAACCTATACGGTGCTTTATACAGTGAAGTTTGGATCAATACGAATGGAAATTTAACTTTTAATGCTCCTCTTTCAACCTTTAATGCGAGTGGATTTCCTATTGAAACACCAATGGTTGCTCCATTTTGGGGTGATGTTGATACAAGTCAAGGTGGAAGGATTTATTATAAAATTACTGATGATGCATTAATTGTGATCTGGAATCAGGTAGCACATTATCAGCCCTCTGGAAAGACTAATACTTTTCAGGTAATTATTTCAGATGGCTCCAGTGAACTAACTCCTCCTGGTAGAAATACCGCTTTTTGTTCAAAAGATATGCAGTGGACAACTGGAGGTGCCTCCGAAGGTGTTGATGGGTTCGGAGGTATTCCGGCCACTGTAGGAATTAATAAAGGTGATGGTGTTAATTATTTACAGGTGGGTCGTTTTGATAAATCTGGTTCTGATTATGATGGCCCCGGGGGTGATAATGATGGTATAGATTATCTTGACAACCAGTGTTTCGACTTTAATATGGCAAATGCAGAAAATATTTCCCCAAGTGCCAATAATTTGCCAGAAAATAATACTGTTCAACTTTACCTAGGAGAAACGTTGACCTTTAGTCCTTCATTTATTGGTCCTGAACCTAACCAAAACGTCACTACTACGCTAACTTCTGAGATGTGCGGACTAACTTATCAAATTACAAATGGAAGTCTTTCCACAGCAAATATTACCGTAACAGGGGAGGAATGTAATTTAGGTACAAATACAATTACTTTAGAATCTTTTGATAATGGTTCTCCACAAGGAACTACTACAACTATCCTTACTGTAGAAGTCCTTTGCAGTCCGGCGATCGCTTCAGCAAAAGATATTACTAGAGAATTGGATGAATTTGGAAATGCAGTGATTACACCGGAAATGATTAATAATACATCTTCCAGTACATGTGAGATCACTACGTTGAGCTTAAGTCAAACTAATTTTGATTGCTCACATATAGGAAATAATACCGTTACTTTAACAGTGACAGATATCAATGGAAATACTTCTGAAGATACGGCTAATGTTACCATTGAAGACAAAGAAGCGCCTGAGCTTTCGCTTCAAAATCTTACCCGTCAATTATCTAGTACTAATGGATTGACAGTTTTAGCTACAGATTTTATTACTTCTGTAGGCGATAACTGTAGTTATACTGTTTCACCGGCTAATTTTAGCTATAGTTGCTCTGATATAGGAACGCAGCAAATAGCTGTGACAGTAGAAGATGCTTCTGGAAATAAGACTACCAAAAACGCTATTATCACGATAGAAGAACCAGATCCTCTTGTCCAGCCAAGTGATGGAAATACTATATTTTCTACATCCCAGGATTTTGCTGTAGTGGATGCAGGCTTACAAATCAATTTAACGGATAATGTTGATGGAGCAATTATTTCTGTGAATGATAACTTTCAGTCGGGAGATGTGTTGGGGTTACCAACAGGTTTTACTTTGCCTTCAGGTGTAACTAGTAGTTATAATTCCTCAACCGGAGTTTTAACTATTTCTGGAACAATAGCTCCTCAGGAACTACAGGACATTTTTCAGAATGTCCAGTTCGGCACTACTAACAGCAGTACGCTTCAAAGAGAAATCATTTTTAATATTGGCGGAGGAGTGTCTAACTCAGATAATGATCATTATTATGAATATGTAAGCGGATCATTTACCTGGAGTCAGGCCAAGGCTGATGCTGTAACAAAAACACTAAATGGTCTTCAGGGCTATTTAGCAACGGCTACTTCAGCTACCGAAAATGAATTTATTCGCACTAAACTATCGGGTGATGGTTGGATAGGTGGATCAGATAGTTTTTCTGAAATCAATTCAGCAGTAGACAATACACTTTACAATGATCAAGCGGAAGCGGAAGGAAAATGGTATTGGATTACCGGACCCGAAGCTGGAACTCAATTTTCAAATGGTTCTCAAAGCGTAAATGGTCAATTTGAAAATTGGAATAATGGAGAGCCGAACAATTCTGGGGGCTCTGAGCATGCTCTTCAGATATATTATCAAAATGGAGGCTTATGGAATGACTTGAATGGAGGTAATAGTTCCATGGGTTACATTGTAGAATACGGTGGTCTATCAGGAGATGAATCTTGCTTTGAATTTTCAGGTATGAAAATAATTGAATTAAATACCGCTCCTCAAATTTCTGAAATTGAAGATATAGAGAACTGTCCTTCTGAGGAGTATACTTTCAGTATTAATATTACTGATGTTGAAGATACTCATCAAAACCTTGAGGTTAAAGCTACTTCTAATAACCAAAGCTTAGTGCCGGATGACAATATTAGTATTGTTTATAATGGAACTAATTATGATATTACTATAACTCCTATTGATGGAGTGCAGGCAACTTCTGAAATTGCTATAGCAGTAACTGATTCTCAAGATGCATTGACAACAGAAACTTTCAACTTCACTGCAATAGATGACGTTTCTCCTGTTGTTGTAACACAAAATATTGTAGTTCAGCTTGACGCTCAGGGAAATGTGAATATCAGCCCAGAAATGATTGACGATGGTTCATCAGATAACTGTAAAATTGGTAGCCTGAGTCTTGATATTACCGAATTTAGTTGTGAGAATATAGGGCAAAACCTGGTAACTCTTACTGTAACTGATTTATACAACAACAAGGTTTCTGGAACTGCTCAGGTAATAGTTGAGGATAATATTGCGCCGGAAATACTAGAGCCTTCACACTTAGCTTTTGACGCCGATCCTGAAATGTGTGGAGCTTACGTAGATCTACAATTTATAACTCAGGATAATTGTTCAACCACGGGTAACATAGCTTTTAATGGAAATGCGGCCGGTGGTCTAACGGGATGGAATATCACGCAAAATGGAGGTGACGGTTGGACCGTAAATGGTAATTCTTTCAAAACTTCTTATAGCCTTGCAAAAAAATCTCAGGTTATTGATTTAATGGCCCAGGGTTATGAGAGAGCATTACTGGATAGTCAGCCAGAAATATCTATTTCAGAAGCATATCGTGGTGGTTGGCCTAATTTTAATGATACTTACTTTTTTAAAGTAGAATTAAGAGATAAGGATGATAATGTGCTTGAAGCCTTTGATTCTGGTACCTTGACTGCAAATAGCGATTGGCAATCGGTTACCCGAACTTTCAATAACTATGGTTCCGGCGTGCGATATATATTTATTGAGCACGGAGGTAAAGATGCTGAATTTTGGGCAGGCCATTATGGTACTGAGATAGGTAATTTAGTAGTCGAGGTGGAGACTCCATCCGTGACTCCTAATTTGCCAGCTCAACAAACTGCTGGAATCCCATTAAGTGATGAGTTTCCAGTAGGGCAAACAATTAATTCATATATAGTGATGGATTATGCTGGTAATACAAGTACCAAAAGCTTTGCTATAAATGTTGAAGATAATACTTTGCCTGAGGTGGAAACTCAACCTATCACAGTTCAGCTTGATGCCAATGGAGTAGCTTTAATCACTCCTGAAGATATCGATAACGGTTCTTCCGATAATTGTGAGCTCGACACGATGAGTTTAGATATTACCAGCTTTGACTGTGCTGATGTAGATAATCCGGTAACTGTTACTTTAACGGTAAAAGATGTTAATGGGAATGAATCTTCCGAAACTGCATTAGTAACGGTAGAAGATGATGTAGACCCAACAGTTGTGACGCAAGATATCACAGTTCAACTTGATGCTAATGGAGTAGCTTCAATTACTCCGGCAGATATTGATAACGGCTCTTCTGATAATTGTGAGATCGACACGATGAATTTGGATATCACTGAATTTAGCTGTGCTGATGTCGATAATCCTGTAACCGTTACCCTAACGGTAATTGATGTAAATGGAAATGAATCTTCAGCAGTAGCTACGGTAACGGTAGAAGATGATGTAGACCCAACAGTTGTGACGCAAGATATCACCGTTCAACTTGATGCTAATGGAGTAGCTTCAATTACTCCGGCAGATATTGATAACGGCTCTTCCGATAATTGTGAGGTCGATAGAATGAGTTTGGATATTACTGAATTTAGCTGTGCTGATATCGATAATCCTGTGACAGTCACCCTAACGGTAATTGATGTTAATGGAAATGAAGCTTCAAAAACTGCATCAGTTACGGTAGAAGATAATGTAGACCCAACTGTTGTGACGCAAAATATCACCGTGCAATTAAATGAAAACGGCGAAGCAACAATTACTCCTGAAGATATCGATAACGGTTCTTCCGATAATTGTGAGCTCGACACGATGAATTTGGATATCACTGAATTTAGCTGCGTAGATGTGGATAATCCTGTAACTGTTACCTTAACGGTAATTGATGTAAATGGGAATGAATCTTCCGAAACTGCATTAGTAACGCTAGAAGATAATGTAGACCCGACAGTTGAGACGCAAAATATCACCGTGCAATTAAATGAAAACGGGGAAGCAACAATTACTCCTGAAGATATCGATAATGGTTCTTCCGATAATTGTGAGATCGACACGATGAGTTTAGATATTAACGAATTTAGCTGTGCTGATGTGGATAATCCTGTAACAGTTACCCTAACGGTAAAAGATGCTAATGGGAACGAATCTTCCGAAACTGCATTAGTAACGGTAGAAGATAATGTAGACCCAATAGTTGTAGCGCAAGATTTCACCGTTCAACTTGATGCTAATGGAGTAGCTTCAATTACTCCAGAGGATATTGATAACGGCTCTTTCGATAACTGTGAAATCGACACGATGAGTTTGGATATTACCAGCTTTGACTGTGCTGATGTCGATAATCCTGTAACCGTTACCCTAACGGTAATTGATGTAAATGGGAATGAATCTTCATCAACTGCTTTGGTAACCGTAGAAGACAACGTAGCTCCTATTGTGGAAACTCAACCTATCACGGTTCAGCTTGATGCTAATGGAGTGGCTTCAATTACTCCGGAAGATATCGATAACGGCTCTTTAGATAACTGTGAGATCGACACGATGAGTTTGGATATTACCAGCTTTGACTGTGCTGATGTGGATAATCCTGTAACCATTACCCTAACGGTAATTGATGTAAATGGGAATGAATCTTCAGCAACCGCTACGGTAATTGTGGAAGACAATGTAGCTCCTATAGTTAAAACGCAATCTATCACGGTTCAGCTTGATGCTAATGGAGTGGTTTCTATTACTCCGGAAGATATCGATAACGGCTCTTCCGATAATTGTGAGATCGATACGATGAGTTTGAATATCACAGAATTTAGCTGTGTTGATGTCGATAATCCTGTAACTGTTACCTTAACGGTAATTGATGTAAATGGAAATGATTCTTCTGCAACTGCTTTGGTAACCGTAGAAGACAATGTAGCTCCTATAGTCAAAACTCAATCTATCACCGTTCAGCTTGATGCAAATGGAGTGGCTTCAATTACTCCTGAAGATATCGATAATGGTTCTTCCGATAACTGTGAGATCGACACGATGAGTTTGGATATCACTGAATTTAGCTGTACTGATGTGGATAATCCTGTAACAGTTACCCTAACGGTAATTGATATTAATGGAAATGAATCTTCTGAAACTGCATTAGTAACTGTAGAAGATAATGTAGACCCAACAGTTGTGACGCAAAATATCACGGTTCAACTTGATGTCAATGGGTTAGCTTCAATTACTCCTGAAGATATCGATAACGGTTCCTTCGATAATTGTGAGCTCGACATGATGAGTTTGGATATTACTGAATTTAGCTGTACTGATGTGGATAATCCTATAACAGTTACCCTAATGGTAACTGATGTAAATGGGAATGAATCTTCAGCAACTGCTACGGTAATCGTAGAAGATAATGTAGCTCCTGTTCCTGATGTTGCTGAACTTGATGATGTAATAGTGAAATGTGAAGTTGTAGCCGGAAGGATTACTGCTCCAACAGCTACAGATAATTGCGGAGGATTGACTGCGACAACTTTAGATCCGTTAACTTTTAACCAACCTGGGTCTTATACAATTACCTGGAATTTTGATGATGGAAACGGAAATACCGCTATGCAAACGCAAAACGTGATTGTAGAGCCCTCACCGTTAAATGCGGTAACTTTTGAGGATGCAGGTTTTGTGTATGATGGAAGTGAACGTACCTTGGAAGTAAAAAATCTTCCTGCAGGTGCTTCTGTTGATTATACTATTTCTTCTGAAACAGGAACTGAAAACAGAGCTGTAAATGCAGGGGTTTATACAGTAACAGCAAATCTTTCTTCAGAATTCGAAACTTGCCCGAATACTGAGTTGACTGCTACCCTTACTATTTTAAAAGCAGAGGCAATGATTACGGCAGATGCTACACAAACGTTCACTTATGATGGTATTCAAAAGAACGTTACTGCAAGTTTAAATCACTCAGAAACTGAGTTGAGTTATTCCCCTCAGGAAGGTTTTACTGAGCCTGGAAATTATGAGATTACCTTAACTTCAGTAGAAACTGAGAATTACCTTGCGACTACAAAAGAAGTGTCTTTAGTAATTGAAAAGGCTGAGATTACGGGAGTAACTTTTGAAGGAAATACTGAGCCCTTTGTTTATAACGGAAACGAACACAGTATTTTTGTAACCGGTCTTCCCGAAGATGCTACGGTAACATATGCCAATAACGGGAAAACCAATGCAGGTACTTACAGGGTTACCGCCACAGTTAGCCAGCCTGGATATAAAGATCTAGTGCTAACTGCGAATATGCTAATTGAAAAAGCATCGCAAAGCATCACTTTCAATGAACTTGAAGATTTAGATCAACTAACAGATGAATATTTACAATTAGATGCAACTTCAACTTCGGGCTTACCGGTAATGTATTCGTATACCTATGAGACAGAAGACCCTGCTGCTACAGTTGGACCTCGAGGATTTGTAAGAATTCTAGGCGGGGGGCAAATCACCATTACGGTTACCCAGCCAGGAAATCAAAATTATGAAGCTGCTACCTCTGTTGTTAGAACGCTTAATATTAATGGCAGTGAAGCTCGATTAGTTAATGCGGTTATTAATGGAGTTACTTATGCTAATCCTAGTGTAGATATTTACTATCTCATTGGTTGCGGAAATTCTGAAAATGAGGTTCAAATTGAACTTGAACAGAATCAAGGCTCAACAATAGATCACGATAATATCTTTACAATGAGTACACCTGCTCCTGGAATTTACAGAGAAACTGTTATAGTAACTTCGGAAGACGGAAATTTAAGCACTACCTATAATATTGTGGTAGAGAAGAATTTTAATTTCGAGGATATCGTTGTTCAGAAGTTTAATAATGTGTTACTGGTTAATAATAATCCTGAGACCAACGGCGGGTACAAATTTGTAGGTTACCGCTGGTATAAAGATGGTTCAGTAATTGGAAGTGATCAATATTATTCTGCAGGTGATAATGCCGATGACCAGCTGGATGCTGATAGTTCTTACTATGTAGTATTGGAAACCGAAGATGGAGAGTTTTTAAGAACTTGTACCTCTGCGATTCAGTTAAGGAGTTCTTTAAATGTTGCTTTAGCACCAAACCCGGTAAGTTCTGGTGGGACTATGGAGCTTTTAGCAGATTTCCCTAAGGACGAACTCGAGAGCATGAACCTTTCGATACACAATCTTAATGGAATGCTTATTAAACAAATGAAATCGAATAACAAGAGTACAAACATAACTTTACCATACAATCTTGAAATGGGAGTTTATATTCTTAAAATTGAAACTAAGAACATTCATAAGTCACTCAAATTCATTATAAAATAAGGTCACTTTGTGTTTGTTAAAATTTACTTTAATGATTAAATATATCTATGAAAACTAATAATATAAAAGCAGCCACGAAGAATGCTATTTCAGGATTGGCATTCATTCTCGCACTAATTAGTGTAAATGGGCAGGCTTTAGCGCAATCTAAAAATGAAGTCTCATTTTATTTGCAGGGATCTTTTTCCAAATTAAATTATGAAGCTTTAGGGCAGGACAGTGAAATGGAAAACGGCTTCGGCGTGGGGTCTAAATATGCTTATTACTTAACCGAGAATTGGAGCGTTGGAACAGGTGCTGAGTTACAGTATATGGAAGGATCGATTTCTCTGCCTACCGTGCAGGGTTCTTTTATGACTCAGGATGTTGAAGCAGATGAGTTTGAATTTAGATATAGAGCTACTAATTTTTCAGAAAACCAGGAGGTATATTTTTTAAATATTCCGCTCCAGGTACAATATGAATCTTCTGGTACGGTTCGATTTTATGGTGCTGCTGGAGTAAAAGCAGGTTTAGTGTTAAATTCACAATATCAAAGCTCGGCTACTTCGCTTGAAACCAGTGGTTTTTACTCTCAATATGACGTGGAACTTACCAGTCCTGAATTTGCTGGATTTGGGGAGTTTGGTGCTGTAAAAAATGCTGAGTCTGAATTGGAGCTGAAAACAAACTTTGTAGCACATCTGGAAAGCGGGGTAAAATTGATATTAGAGAACAGCCAGGCGCTTTATATGGGACTTTTTCTTGATTACGGGCTAAATGATATTAAGCCTGACGCTTCAAGTGAAAGGCTTATTGATTACAATGCTCAAAACCCGACAGATTTTGGCTTTGGCAGTTTATTTTCTTCTAGGAGGGATATTAATTCCTTGCAGGATCAGGATGAAGTAAGAACTCTGGCTTTTGGTATTAAAATACAGTATGCATTTCAATTTTAAGAAATTGAAAAACTAACTCAAGCTCTTTTTGGGAAGGGCTTGAGTTTTTAAATTTTAGTTGTATTTATTATTTCTGAAGCCTTAATATGTTTGGTGATTTCGAGATAGTATAAAAATTTCTGAGCAAGGGCTTTCCCAAGAATTTTAACAGGGTAAAGGCAATTATTAAAAAGGGATTCTATATTGATTGCTTGGTAAATAATTACCTGTCATTGCAAAATTTATAAGCGTTCTTTTAAGTAAAATTTTTCTCTTCAATAAAATTTAAAAAGTAAATGTGAGCTTAATTTTAATTGACACCTAGCATATTAAAGGTAATGTCTTCATTAATAATTTTTTCAGATCTTTCCACTACTTTTCGTATACTGCCATCCAGTTCTTCCGTATTTTTTAGTAAAGCCTCTAGAAATAATTTTTCTTCTTGCCTTGATAATGAATCGTCGTTTAATTGATTTGCTATTCCGAGAATATTGGCTACGGGAGATCGTACTACATGGGACTGTAACCAGGCAGTATGTCTTAATTCTTCATTTTGTTTTTCGATAATTTCAAGATAGTTTAGGTGTTCAGTGATATCGCTAGCTACCACTAAAACTGCCTTTTTACCTCTATAGTCTATTATTTTACTTTCAATCTTAACCCTTATTCTCTCATTATTTTTTTTAATATGGGTAAAAATTCTATTTTTCAATCCCTCACCATTATATTTTAATAGTTTAACAGAGACTTGTAAACGTTTTTGTTCCTCTATAGGACGTATATCTGTTAGATTCATATTAAGGAACTCTTTTTTTGAATATCCATAACTTTCAATAGCCAAACTATTGACATCCAAAAATTTCAATGTTTCAATATCATAAACCCAGGTCGGCTGTGGGTTAAAATTAAAAAGATCTATATATAGTTGCTCTGATTTAGCAAGAGCAGCTATATTCTTAAATCTTTCTAGGCTATACACAATGCTTTTATATAGTAAATCAGGAGAAGTGTTTTTCTTTATTAAATAATCTGCAATACCTAAAGCCAGAGACTCTTTGGCAAATTCTATCTCAGTATGACCGGTTAAGGCTAGAATAGGAGTAAGTGGAAATTGGTCTAAAACAAGTTTCACTAATTCACCTCTTTTTTTATCAGGTAAAGTAAGATCTAATAGCAACACATCATATTCCTGAGGATTTGAAATATTCTGAAGCTCAGCGTAGGTTGCTAATCTGGTTAATGTATAAGACTGGAAAATATCCTTTAAAGATTCGGAGATGATTAAATAATCTCCTTCATTATCTTCAATTATAAGAATTTTGTATTGGTATTGATCGTTATACATATTTTTACTTATTGCAAAAAAATTATTAACTAGTATAGTGTTTCTGAAAACTATACTAATTGAGAACAAAATTCGGTGATTATTAGACCTTTAGTATTTATTTGAATCACTTTAAGGAACGAGAGAAGTATTCATTTACGTAGGGTTTATAACTTACTGATATTCGCCAAAAGGCTAGTTAATTCGGACGGTTAAATTTAATTAAAAATTAAGAAATGTCTAATATTATTTATTTTTTATATAATTCTGAATGAGATATAGTTTTGAGAAGAAAGGTTTGAAAGACAAGCAAATTAAATTAAAATATTTGCCCATTTAAAGAATTGACAGTGGATAGATTAAAACAGAATCTAATTTAGATTGAGTAGCTTCCTAAATTAGTTTGGATTATTAATAAACCGATGCGATAACTTTAGTTTTAATTCGTGCTCCCACCTTTTCCATTGAGCTTTAATATCATTCTTCTGTATTTAGAAAAGGGAAATTTTAACAACACATACACCAAATTTACCGTTTGTTTTTTTCTAAACTTATCCGGTAAGTTGTATTTAAAAACCGGCTCTAGATAGAAGGCTGATTTTTATAAATTAATTTAATAACTCCAGTTTTTTAAACTTTTGATCTGTGATAATATCCACGTATGTAACTGGAAACAGTCATAAAAAAGGTCGCTTATACTATATAAAGGATAAGCAGACTTCCAATTGATAATATAATTATATTTCTAAGTAAAAAAATAAAGGCCGCTAGCGATTCCTGCCAGCGACCTATTAATTTTAAGTTTCAAAAAAATTAAACGGGGATATCCATTACCTTTTTCTGCC
>Ga0098065_1000744_pt1 | contig 13554 bp, 9 predicted proteins | sample 25_taG_FD_75062 | JGI IMG/M metagenome (GOLD analysis project Ga0098065, IMG submission 75062) | Marine viral communities from Cariaco Basin, Caribbean Sea - 25_WHOI_OMZ | ecosystem: Environmental > Aquatic > Marine > Oceanic | place: Caribbean Sea: Cariaco Basin | collected 2014-11-08 | reverse complement strand
TTTTCAACAGCGGGCGGTGATACGGCTTCTGCTTTAGCAGCAGGTTGCCCTGTGGTTGTCAAAGCCCACAGTGGTCATATGGTAACGGCAGATCAAGTCGCACAAGCGATCGATAGAGCGGTTGCGAGCACCAATATGCCTAAAGGCGTTTTCAGTATGGTTTATGGCAGTGGTGTCGGTGAAATGCTGGTAAAACACCCCTTGATTCAAGCGGTTGGTTTTACAGGCTCGCTAAAAGGTGGGCAGGCATTGAGTGCGATGGCAGCCGCTCGCCCCAATCCTATTCCAGTATTTGCAGAAATGAGTAGTATCAATCCTATGCTCATGCTACCCGCTGCCCTAAAAAATCGTGGAGATAGTATTGCTCAAGACTTAGCAGATTCTGTCGTGATGGGCTGTGGACAGTTTTGTACCAATCCTGGTTTAATCATTGGTATTAAATCACCTGAATACAGTCAGTTTATTGAAAATCTGACAACTATTATCGATGCCAAACCTGCACAAACCATGTTGAACGCAGGCACATTAGAAAGCTACTCATTGGGTCTGGAAGATTTGATGACACATGAAGGGTTCCAGCATTTAGCCGGACAGCCTCAACAAGAGAATCAAGCGCAGCCGCAACTGTTCAAAGCAGATGTGGAGTTACTGCTGGCAGGCAATCAGTTGCTACAAGAAGAAATTTTTGGTCCTGCGACCATAATCATTGAAGTCCAAGATAAGGCACAGCTGATTCAAGCACTCAGTAGCATGAACGGTCAACTGACAGCCGCTTTGATTGCTGATGAAGCCGATTTTGCTGAATTTGCAGACGTGGTACCTGTATTAGAAGAGAAAGCTGGACGCCTACTCTTAAACGGTTATCCAACAGGAGTAGAAGTTTGCGAGGCAATGGTACACGGCGGGCCTTATCCTGCAACGTCTGATGCACGTGGCACTTCGGTCGGAACGCTGGCAATCGATCGCTATCTACGTCCTGTGTGTTATCAAAACTACCCCCAAAGCTTATTACCAGAAGCATTGAAGGATGAAAATCCGTTCAATATTTTGAGACTAGTTAATGGTGAAATGACCCGAAATAAAATTTGATATAAGAATTTAACAAAAAAAAGAGACCAATTAATGGTCTTTTTTTTATTGTATATACTATTAAAAAATAACGCCCATTTAAGGCGTCATTTTTGGATTATCGAAGGTTAGTTTTAAGAACGATGTTCATGAGTATTTTTACCTTGATATTTACCTTTAATCTTATATTTAGCAGCTGCCGCCTTTGATCTATAGTGAGAATCCTTCGCCTTATTTTTGACAACTTTATGCTTACTATCTGCCTTGTTACCATGTTTTTGGTGCTGTACTTGAGACGCATGATGTTGTGAATAATTTGGTGCAGCATTGGCTTGACCAACCATCGACAAACAGGCAGTAGCCGCTAGAATCGAACTTACTATTATCTTTTTCATTGTTTTTTCCTAATTTAATTCATATTAATAAATTATGATTAAAGATACCTTATGAAGTATCACGATAAAGCATCGCTCTATCGACAAAGGAAATGATAACTGGTTCACGTATTAAGTAGCTTTATGAAACTTGAAGAAAGGTTGCGATTGTTACCACTACTAAGCACATTCACACACTAAAGGGTAGAAATCTAAAGAATTACACTATTTGCTGGTGTTGGCTGGCATCGATTGAACCCACCAACCTCTATATAATGATTTTGCCAACCGTACAACTAATTTATAGTGATTAGCATCTGACAACTATACACAGCGCGACTCTTCTATCAGCGCTGACTGGATAAAAAATTTATGTTTGGGTTATTACGTGTTTTATTAACCGTGCTTGGGGCGATACTCATTATCGACTGCGTTACTTTGATGGCTGTTGATAAGATTAATTTTGGTACAGTGCTGCCTTTTTTGATAGGCGTGGTTTTTGTAGGCCATGGACTAGGTGCACCCTTAATTGCGAAAATACTTTCCAACAATCCTTTACTGCGGCGTGTTTGGTACGGATTGTGGCTAATGTTTGGATTATGGCTCGTCAGCTTTTTAGTCTTTTTTTATTCATTGCAGCAGCAGATTGCACAGAGCAGGCAAGATTTGCCACCTGTGGCGGCTATTATTGTACTCGGTTCTGGGACGGTCGATGGCAAGCCGACCCCTACCTTAGCTAGTCGCTTAGATACGGCAGCACAACTGATCGAGCAGCAACCACAGGCGCTCATTATTACGAGTGGCGGTGTGGGCTATGAGCGCACGCGCAGTGAGGCGGACATCATGGCGACTTACTTGCAGCAAGCACATGACATTCCACTAGATCGTATTTATCAAGAAGGCAAAAGCACCAGTACTGAAGAAAATCTGGCCTACAGTCAAGTCATACTTGAACAGCATGGTATTGATAAAGAGGCACCCATCGCCATTGTCACCAGTGACTTTCATACTATCCGAGCGGCTGCTATAGCTCGCCATCAAGGTTATACGCAACCAATTACACTTGCCAGTACAACACCATTATCTATTCGCTACAACGCATGGTTTCGAGAGTATTTTGCCTTTGGTAGCGGTTGGCTATTACAAGAATACTGATCAGCAGATGCCGTAACAAAAATATTAAAAGGCGCTCAACTTAACGCTTTTTTTTGCAAAAAATAAACCACGAATTTTGCCTCTGTTTTAAATGACGCTTTCTCTACTGCTGCCAATAACGCTTGTCTTTTTTCACTACGTGCGCGGTAGGCATAAGGCGTCATCGTCATTAAATCAGCCAAATCATCCGCTGATAATGTCATCTCTGTACTGACATGGTCAGTCCCAGTCAACGTAAAGTATGGTGCCAATTCGTGTAAAAACTTATCAGAATCATGCTCACGCACATTATCGAATAAGGCATCACGCATCGTCGCTAAGTGTCCAGCATCTGGTTTGGCAATGATTAAATACCCATCATCAGCCAATACCTCAGCGAACGCTTCAGGCAAAATAGGACTAAAAATACTGCTAATAGCCGTCACACTATGAGAGCGTAACGGTAGATGCGCGGCGCTGGTCACTAATGGATAAATCACCGTCGTCTTGGCAGCGTTAGTATTCTTGCGCTGATACCAAAGACGACCTGCCGCTTTACTCACTTTAGCCAATTCCATCAATGCAGGCTTGCTGATATCTGCCGCTATAAGAGTATCTATGATATCCGAGCCCAGTTGTGCCATTGCTTGCGTGTAGTAGCCTTCGCCGCAGCCAATATCAAGCCAATTCACAGACTGAGTATCCTGCGCCTCTGTGGCATTACTTTTTGACAGTAGCGCTGCCATCTTCTGGACAATCAGATTTTGTAACGGCGCATAGTGACCATGGTTCAAAAATCGCTTGCGGGCATTGATAGATTCTTGACTGTCGCCAGGTGCTTTTGATTTCTTCTGCTGTACAGGCAACAGGTTGACGTAACCTTGGCGAGCAACATCAAACGGATGCGAGGTTTGCTTGGGGTGCAAACTACCATCACAGCGCCACGTATCTGCGGCTGGCTGTAGTGGTGACTGACAAAGTGGGCAAATAAATAAGGACACAGGTATCTCGAAGTCATAGCAATATGACCCGCATTTTAACAAATTTCGTGTGCCTTAAACGATAAAAAGCCACCTCAATACTCATTGAGATGGCTTCTAAGCAGAAAAGTTAGGTACATTTGAGGCTTGTTTTTCTAACGCAGCTTCAAAGTCATTAGCCCAAGGATGACCAAAATAATGGCGATAATCCAAAACCGCGTCACCACCTGCGTTTCTTTCCAGCCAATTTCTTCGAAATGATGATGTAGCGGAGCCATACGGAAAACGCGTTTTTTGCGCAATTTATAAGAGCCAACTTGCAACATCACTGATAGCGCTTCGGCAACAAATAGACCGCCCATAATCGCAAAGGCAATCTCTTGTCGTGTCATCACGGCAATCGTACCGAGCATCGCACCCAGTGCCAGCGCGCCCACATCGCCCATGAATACTTGTGCGGGATGCGCGTTGAACCACAAAAACCCAAGACCTGCCCCGACCATGGCGCCACAAACGATAATAACTTCAGAGTTATAGGGAATGTACGGAACATGCAAATAATCAGCAAAGCGCACATCGCCCGATACATAAGCCATCGCACCCAAGCCTGCTGCGACAAGCACTACTGGTAATATCGCCAAGCCATCCAAGCCATCCGTTAAGTTGACCGCATTGGACGCACCATTGATCACAAAGTAGGTAAAGATAATAAAGCCAATACCAAAAGGCACTGCCGAAAATGGAATCATCCAATCTTTAAAGATCGGTATCAACAAGTCCTGCATCTCGCGAGTGGTGTTGATATCCGGCTGTAGTGTGGCGATGTAGTATAGAGAGACGCCGACGAATAATGCGCCCATCGATAACCAAAAATATTTCTTTCGCGCAATCAGGCCTTTGGGGTCTTTGTACTTGATTTTGAGCCAATCATCCGCCCAACCTACGGCACCAAAGATCACCATAACGACGAGTAAAATCCAAACATAAGGATTGTTCAAACGTGCCCATAGCAGAGTCGATACGCCAATAGCACTGAGAATCAATACCCCGCCCATGGTTGGCGTACCGGTCTTGACCAAATGCGATTGAGGCCCATCATTGCGAATAGCCTGACCGTATTTGAGTGAACGCAGGTGCTGAATGACACGCCCGCCAAAAAACATGCTAAATGCGAGGGCAGTGACCACCGCAAGCAGCGCTCGCAACGTCAACGAAGAAACCGCAGAAAACGGCGTATAATACTGGCCAAGCCAGCCAAACAACCAAACTAACACCGCCTACTCCTCTACTAGCGCATGAATAAGTGTTTCCATTGTCATGGAACGCGAGCCTTTGAACAACACAGTACAAGGCTTAGCTTGTTGCGCTTGCAAATACGGCTGTAAATACTGTAATAAACTGTCTTTGTCTGCGAATGCATGAGCATTGATATCAGCAATCTCTTTCGCACCAGCAACGGTGGCCTTGGCGTATTCGCCAACACAGAGTAGCACATCGATACCTGTGGTCGCGATAGTACGGCCGAGGCTTTGATGCTCACTAACTGCCGCCTCTCCTAGCTCGCCGATATCACCCAATACCATCACTTGCGTACCCGTTTGTGCAGCCAATACTTTGGCAGCGGCGCGTACCGAGTGTGGGTTGGCATTGTACGTATCATCAATTAGGCGGTGCTTACCCAGTATCTGACTGTTCAGACGACCTTTAGCTGGACGCGCGTTTTCAAGGCCGATCACAATGTCACTGACGTCGATATTTAACGCATGCGCACAGGCTGCAGCAGCCAAAGCATTATTGACATTGTGTTCGCCTGCTAATGGCAAGTTGATATCATGAATCTGATTACCGATATGTAGCTTAAACTCACTACGCTCTGGCTCTACATCTAAATGGCTCGCGCTGACATCGGTATTACCAAACCCAATCACATGCGACGTGTGCTTTTCAGCAATGCGGCGCAACTGATTTGTAAAATCATCCTTGTCAGGAACAATCGCAAACTGCGCATCCGTTAAGGTGTGATAAATCTCTGCTTTGGTTTGGCAAATGCCTTCACGGCTACCGAACTCACCCAGATGAGCCGTACCAATATTTAGGATACAGGCCACATCAGGGCGCACAATCTCAGTCGTATAGGCGATCTCACCAATGTGGTTGGCACCTAACTCTAAAATGGCATAACGATGATGGTCTGATAACTCAAGCAGCATCATTGGCACACCCAAATCATTATTGAGGTTACCACGGGTAATCAATGTCGGTGCCAATCGACCAAAAATACTGCCTAGCATTTCTTTACAGGTGGTTTTACCGCTAGAGCCAGTAATCGCGATCACAGTCAGATCTTCATGCTGCTGACGACGATAGCTTGCCAGCTGACCTAACGCCAAACGGGTATCACTGACAACCAGCTGCGGAATCGCATTTGACTCAGATAAGATAGGACGAGACACGATGGCTGCGATGGCACCTTTTGATGCTGCCATGTCGATATAGTCATGACCATCAAAATTCTGACCACTTAACGCCAAAAAGATATCACCAGGCTTTATCGTACGAGTGTCGGTCGCAATACGCTTACTGGCTAATGATGCTTGCTCTGCATCTGCATAGTCTTGTGGCAACTGCCAGTGACTATCGAGCGATGCTGTCGCTGCGAGCATATTATCCATTTGCCAGACATAAAGCCCTTGCGACTGGATGGTGTTATCGTGGTCGGCTGTCATAATGGTTACCTTATATAATGACTACTTCATTTTTATATTTAATGATTAATTTTTTGATAATAAGCGTATCGATAGTCAATCGACTATATACGGCCCGCTTGCGCTAATGCCTGCTGCAAAATAACACTGTCATCAAAATCATAACGGACGTTGTTAATCTCTTGATAGGTCTCATGGCCTTTACCAGCGATGACGACAATATCGTCTGGACCTGCCTGACTGACGGCATACTCAATGGCCTTTTGGCGAGCAGGTTCTATATGCGTACGTTGATATTGCTCAGCACTCATCCCAGCCTGCATATCCTGTAAGATGACATTAGGGTCTTCGGTACGTGGATTGTCAGCGGTCAAGACAACTTGATCAGCACCTGTGAGGCCCGCTTGTGCCATCAATGGACGCTTACCTGCATCACGATCGCCGCCGCAACCAAACACTGCCCATAGCTTACCTTTACAGTGAGTTTTCAGGCTCGCCAGCACTTGACTTAAGGCATCTGGCGTATGCGCATAATCAACAATAAAACAGCCATCATTCGATGGCACACGTTGCATACGCCCAACCGCACCTTGTAGCTGCGTGACCGCAGTCGCAATGCGCCCAATATCCACATTTGACTCAGTAGCAGACTCAGTACTAGTAACAATACCAGTCGCTACTGCTGCTGCGATAGCGGCAAGCAAATTAGCAACATTAAAGCGGCCGAGTAATGGACTGACAATCTCGATAATATCCGTTTTCTCATCACCAACTGTTTTATCATTAAAGTCAGTACGCAGACTTATCTTTACACCCTGTAGACTTGGCTCGATATCAGCAGCGACAAAAGTAGCAGATGTTGCAGGCTCTAGACTATACGTCCATACCGTCAAGTTGCTAGCAGTGGCTGTATCCAACATAATCTGAGCATGCTCATCATCGGCGTTGATGATGGCATGGGTCAAATCTGGGAAGTGAGCTTTATCAAATAGCTTGGCTTTGGCAGACGCGTATTCTTCCATATCAGCATGATAGTCTAAGTGGTCACGACTCAGATTGGTATAAATCGCAATGCTAACTGGCACGCCTTGTAAACGCTGCTGATCCAAACCATGAGAGCTGGCCTCTAACGCCAATATTTCAGCATTCTCGGTGCCCATTTGATACAAAAACTGCTGTACAGCCAAGGCGTCTCCAGTGGTATGGCTGGCTTGCACCAAAGCGCCAAGGCGACCATTACCTGCCGTACCCATCACAGCACTGCTCATGCCTGTTGATTGCGTCAGCTGCGCCACCAATTGACTGATGGTGGTTTTACCATTGGTGCCCGTGACAGCGACTACCTTTGGTAGGGTCACTGGCTGCTGATATTGCAGATATGCTTGGATTAAGCTGCCTAAGAAATCACGAATATTAGGGACGTATAAGATTGGGCACGGCAGCGCTGCTAATTGTTGCTGTGCGTTAGACTCACCATTCATCTTCAGCGGAGTATTTGCTTCGCTAATCAAGGCAGCAGGATCCATCTCTGAGAGGACAAAAGCGGCCTTTTCAGCGGCCTGCAGCAGATAGTCATGACTTTTTTGAAAGTTTGGCGTATGGCTTTTTAAAAGGATGAATACGTCATTATTTGATAGTTGACGGCTGTCTAGTTGGAACTGCTGAAAAGGAATATGAGCAACAGATTGAATCTGATCCGCCCCTGACTGACTCGGTGCCTGTTGAACCGATGTTGCGATCATCGCGGTTAGCTGTTGCGCCAGCAGCTTATCGCTAGTATCGATAAGCTGCTGTAGAGTGGCCGTCGTAACAGTGGCGCTATTTGACGATAAGGTAGGCATGGTCATGGGCAAATCCTAAACAGTTAATACAAATCAGCCCCTAAAGAGCTGACTACTTAAAATCATTGAACGCCTACTGTGGTTCTGTTTTGAGCGGCTTATCTAAAGGCACATTGTATAATCGTAACGCCTCTTTCATCACGTTGTGGAACACAGGTGCGACCGTTAGACCCGCATAAATCTGACCGCGCGGATCTTCAATAAGCATGACGCCCACAAGCTTTGGATTAGACGCTGGTGCCATACCAGCAAAGACGTTACGATACTGATCAGTATAATAACCACCTTCTGGATTGATACGGCGCGAGGTACCAGTCTTGCCTGCCACACGGTATCCGTCAATGGCGGCGGCTTTAGCTGTTCCACCTGCCTCGGTCACACTTTCAAGCATCTGTACAATAGACATCGCCTGCTCGCGCGCCATAATGCGTTTGCTTGGTTGCGGCTTGTCGTTCTTAATCAAAGTCAATGGGTGCATCACTCCGCCTGCTGCGAGGGCTGAATAAGCCTGCGCTACTTGCGCTAGTGTCACTTGTAAACCATAACCATAACTGACTGTCGCACGGCGTGAGGTTTCTTTCTCTTTTGGCGTCACAATGAGACCACTGCCCTCACCTGGGAACTGTAAAGGTGTTTTTGAACCAAAGCCAAACTGTCGTTGCATATTAGTAATGGCATCAGGCGGTAGCGACAACGCAATCTTAGTCGAAGCCACGTTACTAGACTTCTGTAGTAGCGTTGCCATATTGATCATGCCCAAGTTATTATGATCGCGGATGGTATAGCCACGCACGCGAATTGAACCTGGGTTGGTATCAATTAAAGTAGTCGGCGTATATTTGCCTGAGTCTAGAGCGGCGGCAACGGTAAAGGGCTTCATCACCGAACCTGGTTCAAACACATCCAATAGCGCACGGTTACGCTGGTTCTCACCAGTCATCTCATTGAGATTGTTTGAGTTGAATGATGGCCATGTGGATAGCGCCAGCACTTCACCAGTCTGTACATCGACGATCATACCCGTCGACCAGCGCGCTTTTTGCAGACGCCCTGCTTTTTCTAGCTCTTTATAGAGCAAATATTGCAACCGCGAATCAATCGTCAGCGCCACATCTTTGCCTGGTATCTCAGGCTCAAGTTGCTTGATCTCTTTTAAGCTGTTTTGTTTGGCATCTTTTAAAACAAGCACCTTACCATCATCACCTGCTAAATCTTTTTCATACTGGCGCTCAATACCAGCACGTCCTTCGTAACCACCCTCAGGGTCGTTGGCGTTTTGTCCCATAAATCCTAACAGCTGCGCATTAGATTGCGGCTGCGGATAATAACGCTGAAAGAAGTTTTTCTCATGGACACCAGGGAAATCAAGCGAGCTAACACTTTGTGCAATCTCAGGTGTGACCTTATTGAGAAGGGGTAAATAATGCGAGCCTGCACCAGATGGCAGCGCCGCTTTGACTGCTGCTTCATCGGTCACATCAATACTGTCATCGATTGCCGTGGCTTTTTTTAGCTCATCGACAGAGATATTGGCAGCCGCAGCCAGTGTCGTCAGATCCATATTGTCTAGACGCTTTTGCATACGCGCCTGCAATTGTGGACTGCTAGGATTGGTCAAGATAATACGTTTGAGCTCGTAGTATTCACTCGCATAATCATGCGGGCTAAATGACACAGTCGCCAGCGGTGCGCTCACCGCAAGTGGTAAATCATTACGGTCGGTGATCATACCTCGATAGGATTTTTGCGTGCGCTCACTAGTAATGAGCTCATTGCCTTTGTCTTGATAGAACTGCGCGTTGGCTACCTGAATATAGTAGGCACGGCCAATCAATAGCACCAATATAACCAGCGCCAAACCCCAAACGGTACGGAAACGGTTTTTATCCTGCTCAAAGCCGCCACGAGAGGACGCGCCAGAGGCTTTACCTAAAAACCCTCTTTTACTCTTTGGGTTTCTGGCACTGGTATGCGTCCCTTTCGTGTCACTCTTTTTGATACGATCAAATAATTTGGCTTTACGACTGCCTGCCGCTTTATCACCCATTTGTCCAGATTTGGCAGTGCTCGCACGGCGTAATGGTTTGGTCACCTTGCCACTGGCTGGTTTTTTGCTGGTGTTTTTTGCTGGTGTGGATTTAGGTTTTTTGTCACTCATTGTCCTGCCTCCGCTACCGGTTCTTCAGGGGAGATATCGGTAGAGGCTCGTGGTCCGACCACATCTAAATCTAACTCATCGTCGTCATCATCAGAGACCACTGGTGCTAAGGCAGTGGCGACACCAGGCTGAATAATCAGCTTATCCTTCAATGTCGGTGAGTACATACCCAATTCCGCCACTGCACGACTGGCGATTTGCGGTGTGGCGCTAAAGGTTTGCTGTTCAATCAATAGACGCTGATGTTCTATTTGTAGCTTACGCTCTTGTTTTTTCATGTCTTGCAAGGTTTTATAATCCTGATGATATTGCTGAACGGCTTCGGCAGTCTTGATGCCGCTCCATACGATTGCGGCTGCCAAGAGCAGTAATACGACCACATAAATGCTCACCACATTGAACCGACGCACGAATAGCTCGCCGATATCGGTGTTATAGGGCGCGGCGGCGCGGCGGTTTGCAGGTTTGTCAGATATTGCCATGACGATCTCAAAAAGTGAACGTAAACGATAAAGTAGATAATGGTCTGCAAGCAATGAATGCATCATTGCTCAGCCATACCATTGATAAAAATAAAACCAAAGATAACCGTCTTATAGCGGCAACAGCCTACCGCTATAGCGATATGTCATATCAAAACCTGCTGCCTTACTAAACCTGCTATCTTGCAAAGTCGAATAGGTCGAATAAACAACCATGTTATTTTAGAGTGAAAAACGACTGAGTTGCTTGATATCTCAGCCACTCTCAACTGATAAATGACGGAAAATTATTTGCTGAGCCTAACAGACAATATTTACAGCTTTTTAACAGTGGCGTAGCGATTAAGACATTTATGCATCATTCAGACAAACAATAGCAATCATATGCGATTTACTCAGTGTTTTCATCCATGATTTATGGCGCGGCCGTCTGCTGATACTCTGTGTCGGTACGAGTTGCCATACGCAACCATGCACTGCGCGCGCGTGGGTTTTGGCTCGTTTCAGCTTTGCTGGGGCCAACGCGTTTAGGTTTGCTAAAGTAACGTGGACGATTGGGCGGCATCGGCAAGTTTTCATCTTCTGGATACTGCCCTTTGCTATGACGCTGCAAAAACTGCTTGATACGGCGATCTTCTAGTGAGTGAAAACTAATGACCGCTAGCTGCCCGTCTGACTTTAAGATAGGAATACTTTGCGCTAAAAAGTCGTCGACATCGCCTAGCTCATTGTTAATAAAAATACGCATGGCCTGAAAGCTTTGCGTGGCTGGGTGCTTGCCGCGCTGCCAATTGGGATGCGCCTCTTTGATTACCTCTGCCAGCTCAAGCGTAGAGTCGTAGCTTTCCATTTGCTTGATAGCGCGCGCAATACGGCGACTATGACGCTCTTCGCCAAACTCATAGAGCACATTGGCCAATGTCTCATCGTCAACCTGCTCAAGCCATTCGGCAACTGACTTGCCACGGCTGGTATCCATGCGCATGTCCACTGCCCCATCACGCATAAAACTAAAGCCGCGGCTACCATCATCAATTTGCGGTGATGAAATGCCCAAATCCGCCATCAAGCCATCCACTTGCGTAATACCCATAGCAGCCAGACTATCAGTCAACGTTGCAAAGCTGTCATGCACCACGCGTACACGGCTGTCTTTACTTGCCAATTCCTGCGCCACGCTAATGGCCGTCGGATCTTTATCAAAGACAATCAGTGTGGCGTCATCGGCAAGTTGACTTAATAGTAACCTGCTATGACCGCCACGACCAAAGGTCGCATCAACGTAGATACCACTTATATTTAAGCCATTTTGGTCGTTATTGCTTTGAGTAGCACTGCCTGTTTGCTTGGGCAAGGATTTTACGCCAAGTACTGCAGCGACAGTCTCTTGCAGTAGCACCGCATCGTGGACAAAATCCAGCTCATTAGACGTGGCAGAATCTTCTATCGACGATTGCAGGTTTTGAGCTGCATCATTTTCTATCGAAGAGGGGCTGATCGCAGGCTTAGGAGCAGCCGCGACTGAAGAATGGTTAGCGTTAGCATTTGACTTAGATTTAGATAGGGACACAAACAACTCAATAGATGACGACCATACTGGCCAGTAATTGGATGAAAATAAACAAGTTATGACTTGCTTAGCATTATTATCGCAAGGATACACGGCTAGTCAAGCACTAGAAGGGCTTTTCATTAAAAATATCACATGTCTCTGTTATACTAGCGCTATATTTTACGCTATTTCTTCACATCGACTTCATATCTTTCATCGCTATTTATACTAATAGCTTATATTGATAGTAAACTTTGAGACTTTTATCATGCACACCTCTACTGACAGCAAGCGCCCTGTACGCACGCGTATCGCCCCATCACCAACTGGCTTCCCGCACGTAGGTACTGCTTATATCGCCCTGTTTAACTTGGCTTTCGCCAAAGCGCACGGCGGCGAATTTATCTTACGTATTGAAGATACCGACCAGACGCGCTCGACTGAGCAATCAGAGCAAATGATTTTAGATGCCTTGCACTGGGTTGGTCTAGATTGGAGCGAGGGTCCAGACATTGGCGGCCCACATGCCCCTTATCGTCAGAGCGAGCGTAGTGATATCTATAAAAAACACGCTGAGATACTCATAGAAAAAGACCATGCGTTTCGCTGTTTTTGTACCCCTGAAGAATTAGATGCTATGCGTGCTGAGCAAATGGCCAATGGCGAGACGCCGCGTTATGACGGTCGCTGCGCACATATTGCTCCAGAAAAAACCGCGCAATTAGTAAGCGAGGGCAAACCACACGTGATTCGTATGCGAGTGCCGACCGAAGGCACTTGTCAGGTACAAGACATGCTGCGCGGTACGGTTGAGTTCCCTTGGACCCAAGTCGACATGCAAGTACTGCTAAAAACCGATGGTATGCCAACCTATCACCTCGCCAACGTCGTCGATGACCACTTGATGGAAATCACCCACGTCATGCGCGGTGAAGAGTGGCTGAACTCTGCGCCCAAGCATCAACTGCTGTATGATTATTTTGGTTGGGAAATGCCAACGCTTTGCCATATGCCGCTCCTACGTAACCCTGACAAATCAAAACTGTCTAAGCGTAAAAACCCAACCTCTATCACTTACTATCGTGATGCAGGCGTGCTGCCTGAAGCGTTGCTCAACTATCTCGGTCGTATGGGTTACTCAATGCCTAATGATGCTGAGCAGTTTACGCTAGAAGAAATGATTGCCAGCTTTGATATTCAGCGTGTGTCGCTTGGTGGCCCTATCTTCGATATCGAAAAGCTAAACTGGCTCAATGCAGA
>Ga0098065_1000741_pt1 | contig 13599 bp, 8 predicted proteins | sample 25_taG_FD_75062 | JGI IMG/M metagenome (GOLD analysis project Ga0098065, IMG submission 75062) | Marine viral communities from Cariaco Basin, Caribbean Sea - 25_WHOI_OMZ | ecosystem: Environmental > Aquatic > Marine > Oceanic | place: Caribbean Sea: Cariaco Basin | collected 2014-11-08 | reverse complement strand
TACTCGTGGCGGTCGCGCGGTTGCTGGCACGGTCAAGTTACCGCTGCGGTTCGTGCGTGCAGGTTAAAGCGCCTGCTAAAAAAAGCCTGTCCTTAATTAAAGGCAGGCTGTAGTTAGCATATAGGCGGTTTTATTGTACGCTAGTTCTCTTTGTGTCGCTCAAGCTAACGACCAGGAATGATGTACTCTACGGGTAAGGTTATGGTGCCAATGACGGGGCTACCATTTTGGGTAAAGGGATTGAGTTTACTGGCCTTCACCGCTCTGATTACTCCACCATCGATAGCGGCATTGCCCGAAGAGTTGTTTTTGGCCACATTGGTCACATTGCCTAGTTTGTCCACCGTCAAGGTCACCACCACCGTCAACACATCTCCCGGCTTGCCGCCATGTTTTAACCGCTCTAAAGAACGGAAGTTAGGAGCACGTCGCCAACTGGCCTGGCCTGCAGAGAATTTGACTGGGGTATTACTAGCAGCCTCTTTTTGTTTATCGAGCTCAGCTTGGCGCTGTTTATCTAAATCCGCCTGCCGTTGTTTGTCTAGATTGGCCTGTCTTTGTTTGTCTAATTCAGCTTTACGTTGTTGGTCGAGCTCAGCTTGACGCTGTTTATTCAGGTCAATCTGGCGTTGTTTTTCTAACTCTGCTTGCCGTTGTTGTTCCAAAGCAAAGCTATTGTCGGTGACCGTACTAGTGTCTTGAACGACTTTGGGTTTTGGTTTCGGTTTGGGGGTAGGTTTGGGCTCTACTACCGGCTTTGGTTTCGGTTTTGGCGCAGGTTTGGGCTCTACTGCTGGCTTTGGTTTTGGCTCAGGTTTGAGTTCTACTACTGGCTTTGGTTTGGGAGCTACCACCGGTTTGGGTTCGGGCATGCTTTTGATCGGAGTCGGCTCGACCTTTTCAATCTCCACGACTTCCGGCGGCTTTTCTTCCATTGGCGTCACTAATTGAATTTCGATAGGCTTTATATCATCGATTTTAGGGACTGGGAAATCAGGGCTGGCCACATTGGCTAACCCCCAAGTTGCCAAGCCATGCAAGGCTAATACACCCAGTACAGCTGCTATATTGGTTAGAGAAAACTTAGAACGAGGCAGGTCATTTACAGGCATGATGAGTACTTATAACGGCAGCAGTTAAAAAAGGAGTCAGTAGACCAAGGGGATAGTCGTAATAAGCGGATAGCATAATTTATATGAATGTAAAAGTAAATGATAACTATTATTATTAATGTGATTGAGCCAAGCTATAATGCTAAAAGAATAGGCTAAATAGGGGAATGTGCAGGCTTTACTCTGCACGCTTTACAACGTTTATAGTCTGCATAGGAGCAATAGCTGGCTTTAATTAAACCAGCTATTGACTAAGATAACGAAAGCTTAGACACAGCTATGGCTATGGCTATGGCTATGGCTATGGCTATGGCTATGGCTATGAGCATAGATATTGATAACCCTAGGCATTGCTAAAGGCTAACCCTTAAAAATTAGCTTTTAGACTGACACTCATTTGCCGCTCTGGGCCCATCCAGCAATTGTTGGTGTCGTAGCAAGTGCCCACATAGGTTTTATCAAACAGATTGCTCACGCTAGCACCGACCGATAGTAGAGGGTTGATTTGGTAATCTGCGCCGATATCGACCAAGGTAGCACTGGGCAGCTCATCCGAATTTTGCTTATCGATTTGCATACCCCCTTCATAACGTACCCCAGCATTTAACGTGATTTTATCGGTAGGATAGAAGTCGGCCCACAGCGTTGCCTTATGCTTAGCGGTCTGAGCAGGAGTGTTGCCAATCACATCAGGGTTAAATTCGTCTTGGGTAATTTCGGCATCGGTATAGCTGTAGCCCGCCGCCACATCCATCCAATCATTGAGCTTATGGTTCGCAGAGACTTCTAACCCTTTGGAGGTGATTTCACCCGTTTGCGTCTGATCTCTATAGCTGACTTCATCAGCGACGACGACGTTTTGTTTGCTGATATCAAACAAAGAGAAGGTGGCTTTAGTAGCCCGGTCAGGGGAGAGGTATTTGACCCCAACCTCGTACTGATCGGCAGTGGTAGGTTTGAATGCCTCGCCCGTAATAAAGTTACTGCCCACTTCAGGTTGGAAAGACTGCGAGTAGCTGGCATAAGGCGAGAAGCCATTACTTAGGTCATAAATTGCGGCCAAGCGGCCACTGGTCTTTGAAGCAGTATTATCAATAATTTTATCGCTATACACTGCACCTTGAGAGGCTTTGGTCTGCTTGGTTTTACTATCAAAATTATCATGGCGTAGACCCGCTACTACCGTTAAATCCTGCCACTGCATCTCATCTTGCACATAGAAACCTAGCTGGCTTTGTTCAATATCCTCATCCTGACGGTAGTTGTCTAAAGGTAAGGTAGCGCCATTAATTTGACTAAAATCTGGATTGGCGAGATCTAAGTTTGGGGTACCGTCCGCCGTCGCGTCAAAATAAGTTGCGCTACTGTCTGTGGTCTGATATTCCACGCCAAATAATAAGTTATGATCAGTATTCTCCGTAGCAAATTTATACGCCAACTGGTTATCGGTAATCCAGTTTCGCATTTTTTCGTCCGTCGTATAAGCCACCCGGTTTAATAGTCTGTCGCTGCCTGCGACCAAGCCACTATTGTACATATTGCGTTGATTGGCTTCGGCATCAGTGTAGCGCAGCGCATGCTTAAAGCTTAGCGCGTCATTGATATTCCAATTGACGGTCAAACTTGGCATAAATACTTCTTTGTTAAAATGATTCCATCTATCACCGGCATAAGCGTCACTGCCTAATTTGCCATAACTGGCGTTATAAACCGTGCCTGCAGCAGGTAGTGGGGTAGAGGGCACCATCTCTGGGTCGTCCTGATAATAGATATTGGCCAGCACCGAGACATCGGCATTAGGATGCCATTCTAAAGAAGGGTTGATGAGCAAGCGCTCCTCTTCTGTGGTCTGCATCTGGCCGTCTTTTTGGCGTTTAAGTGCCACAAAACGATAGTTTAAATCTTCTGTTAATGGCCCTGTGGAATCCACCCCCAATTCTTTTAAGTTTTGATTGCCGACGCGCAGTTGTACCTCATGGGCAGGGGTGCTTTGCGGGCTTTTGGAGATTTGATTCACCAGACCGCCCGGTGCGGCATAGCCATACAGCGAGGAGGCTGGGCCCTTGACCACTTCGACCGCTTCAGTGGCATAAATATCGACCTGTGGCATTAAGTTCCAGGCGCCATCATAAGGTAGGCGCAGGCCATCATAAAAGTTGGAGTAGGTCTTAAACCCGCGAATATTATATTCATCAAAGATAGACACTGTACCGCGGCTCTCGGCACTGACACTCGGCTCATAGCGCAATGCGGCATTGACGCTATCGGCTTGGCGTTTTTGCAGCAAATCTTGCTCAATACGCGTGTAGCTCATGGGCGCATCATCAGGGTCGAGCGCGGTCTTAGTACCGGTACTGCGGTAGCTGTCCGCATAGATTTTAATGGTGTCTAAGGTCGCCGAAGGGGTGGTGGTCTGCAGTTGCGCCGAGTCAGTCAGGGTATCTGCGGCATAAGCGCTAGGGACGATAGTGCCCACACTCATCAATAGCCCCCATTGAATGGCTACAGTTAGAGGTTTGCGTTGGCGGCGCCCTGAAGTTTTGGAGTAAGGTGGCGCAGAATGGGAGGCATTAACAGACGGAGCGACATGCGACATAAGAAATCCTTGGTAAGTATAGGTCTATCAAGAGAAGTAATTTGTAGGGAGTAAGCTGTGGCGATGGCTACCGATAGCTAACATTGGGACACATTATAATAGACTTATAAGATAATAGTAATGCAAATGATAACGATTATTGATTAAATAATAAAATGAGTTGTGAAATTAGCCTGGATTTGAGGTATGAGCTGCTTTTTATAGCCTTAGTCTCCACTGTTAGCACGCTAATAGCTCCTAATCCAGAATAGGCCAAGAATTCCTTGTAAATTAAGCGCCTTTTAGCGCCTTTTAGCGCCTTAATCACCCTGCGCCCCTAGAGTTATCGTAACCCTTTCAACTACAATAGAGCCACCTTAGCCGCCAGTTATGTTAGTAGCCTTATGCAACCAGACAATCCCAATCCTCTGTCCTTCCGTAAATACCCTTCAACCACCGCTATGCAGTGCTTTGAGACGGCCGCGCGCCATTTGAGTTTTACCAATGCGGCGCTCGAGCTGCACATGACCCAAAGTGCCGTGAGCAAGCAAGTGGCGCAGTTAGAAGAGATGCTCAATATCTCTTTGTTTTATCGCACCTCACAGCGGATATCCTTGACCCCAGCTGGCAAAGATTACTACGTCGATGTGCTGAATATTCTCAAAGATATTGAGACGGCCACGACCAAACTGATGTCGCACAGTAGCAATGTTGAAGTGCTAAAAATGGTCTCGCACCCGACTTTTTGTGCGCGTTGGCTCATCCCGGCGCTACAAGGGTTTAGTCAGGTGAATCCGTTAATTAGGTTGGATATTAAAGAGCAGGTAGGGCCGTTTTTCTCCGAAGAGCACGATATCGATATCGCTTTTTTATATGGAGAGGGGACTTGGTCGGGTATGGAGACCGTCAAATTATTTGATGAGTACTGTGTGGCGGTTTGCCACCCTGATTATTTACAAGGACAACCGTTGACCCCGCAGCAGTCAGACAGCTACGTGTTGCTGCAACTGAGCTCACGACCGAGCGCTTGGTATGAGTACTTTAAGCAGCAACTGATTAGTTTAGATGGTACCTTTGTAGGCCCCCGTTTTGATACTTTTCACGCTTGTATCTCAGCGGCCTTAGCGGGTTATGGGGTGGCGCTAGTGCCGCTACGTCTAGTGGCTCCTGAACTAAAATCGGGTCAGTTGGTCACTGCTTGGAATTACGCAGCGAAGGGTAGGGGCGCTTACTATATGTCGTTCCCCCTATCGCTCGGCAATTCGCATAAAACCAAAGTGATGCAAGCTTGGATTGCTAATTATCTGGAGACCTCGAGTCAGAGCCAGATTGAATTGGCAGAGTCGCTAGGGATTACTTTTAATAGCGTTAGTCACGAATAGCGTCGAACACAAATAAAGCGTTTTATGATAAGCCTAAAAAGGGGTAGGAGAAGGCTGTAGCAGCTTGCCACGTGGCTATGTTATGACAGTTTCTCATGCTGTAGCGGCTGTATTTTGACTGTTTTCTGGCTGTATTTTGACTATGTTTTGGTCGTCATAACCAAGACATAAATCAGCACATCAATTAGTACATCAATCAGCAATGACAAAAAGGAATGCCCGCCCAACTATTATTCGTTTGCCCAAATCCTGTGGTTTTGTTGAAATGAGCGTCTAACTCAAGGAAGGTAAGAGACGTTCATGGATTCGTTATATAACGTTACCGATGCATTTACAATGGTGCATCAAGTGACCCTTAGCAAAGGCAAAAATGCGCACGTTTGGAATACCGAAGGCAAACGCTATATCGATTTCGTCGGCGGTATCGGCGTATTAAACTTTGGCCATTGCCATCCGAAAATCGTTAACGCTATTGTCGAGCAGTCACGAAATCTTATCCACTACGCCTATAATGCGGCTGGACACGTCCCTTACCAAACCCTCATGCCCAAACTCTGCGATTTGATTCCTATCGCAGGCGAGCTGGCAGGCATGCTGACCAACTGCGGTGCCGAAGCCACTGAAAACGCGATTAAAGTCGCGCGTATGAAGACTGGCCGGGTCGGTGTCATTGCTTTTGATGGCGGCTTTCATGGTCGTACCCTGGCTGCCGTCAACCTCAACGGTAAAGTCGCCCCCTATAAGCGCGGTCTGGGCCCTTTAGCGGGCAGCGTTTACCACATTCCATTCCCTAGCCCTGACAATGGCATCAGTGACCAACAGGCCGTTGACGCTTTGCTGCGTCTATTCGAAGTCGAAACCGATATTAATAATATTGGCGCTATCATCATGGAGCCGGTGCAAGGCGAGGGCGGTTTTCAATTAATGTCGCCAGCCTTTGCGCAGTACCTACGTAAATTCTGTGATGATAACGGCATCTTGCTGATTATGGATGAGATTCAATCGGGCTTTGGCCGTACCGGTATCCCGTTCGCTTTTAGTCATCTGGGTATCGAGCCCGACATGATTCTACTGGGAAAAAGTATTGCCGGTGGTCTGCCATTGGGTGCAGTGATTGGTAAGGCTAGCGTGATGAACGGTCTACCCAAAGGCAGCTTAGGCGGCACTTATTCGGGCAACCCAGTAGCTTGTGCGGCGGCCAATGCCACCCTAGACATCATGATGGAGGACGCCGTTTGGGACTCTGCCAAACACTACCAAGAGACAATTGCAGCGACGGTTGAGCAGTGGCAACAAGAGGGTTTGTGCCCTTGGCTATATGGTCTAACGGGTATCGGTGCTATGCGTGGTATCGAGCTGCGCCATCCTTCGCACGGCACGAACCCGCATGTGATGACTTATATCTTAGCGGAAGGTCGCAGACAAGGCTTGCTGTTGATGCCGAGTGGCAAATACCGCCATATTATTCGTCTCTTACCACCATTGACGATTGAGCCTGAGACTTTGCAAGAAGGCCTCGATATCTTAAAAAATATTTTGTCATCTATCCCTAACGAGCTGCCGATTCAGTAACGTTTTTTGCCCCGTTCTCCCAATTTTGGCTACGTAAAGTAGCCCTAATTTTTAGCCTAGCATCTATTTATACGTCCATTTTATATCCATATTTTAAAAACAGTATTTTAAAGACGGTACTTTTAAAACAGTACTTTGCCGTCAAAACCAGTTTAAGGGGAATAACTATGAATTCAGAGCAACCAAGTTCAAACCAAGACTTTATGAGCAGTGATGCTATCCGTCATAGCTTTTCACTAGCCATGTCTAAGATGTACCAAAAAGAAGTGCCGCTTTACACCGATTTGATGGATTTAGTGGCTGAAGTCAATGACGAGGTATTGGTCCAGCACCCTGAGATAGCTGAGCAGCTGCAGCATACGGGTGAAATGGAGAGACTGAGCATGGAGCGTCATGGCGCCATTCGTCTAGGGACTGCGGCAGAGCTGGCGATGATGCGTCGCTTATTCGCAGTCATGGGCATGCAGCCAGTCGGTTACTATGACCTAGCCCCTGCAGGCGTACCGGTGCATTCTACAGCGTTTCGTGCGGTGGATACGGCGTCATTGAATAACAGTCCTTTTCGGGTATTCACCTCGCTATTGCGCTTAGATTTGATCGCTGATGAGACGCTGAGACAACAAGCTCAAGCCGCCTTAGATGCCCGTAATATCTTTACCGATGGCGTGGTCAAGCTGATTGAAACCTATGAGCAAGAGGGCGGTCTAACTCAAGAGCAGGGCGAGCAATTTGTCCAAGAAGCGCTAGAGACTTTCCGCTGGCATGAGCAATCGCCTATTGCCAAAGACATCTACGAGCAGCTCGCCGGTCAGCATCAATTGATTGCTGATGTGGTCGGGTTTAAAGGCCCGCATATCAATCATTTAACCCCACGGACGCTAGATATTGATGCGGTACAGCAAGGCATGCAGAGCCGCGGCATTCCGCCAAAAGCTATTATCGAAGGGCCACCACGCCGTGATTGTCCTATCTTGTTGCGCCAGACCAGCTTTAAGGCTTTGGTAGAGCCGGTGAGCTTTAAGGGTCATGATGGTCAATACGAAGCCGGCCAGCATACCGCTCGCTTTGGTGAGATTGAACAGCGCGGGGTGGCGTTAACGCCGAAAGGCCGAGCTTTGTACGATCAATTGCTGAATGAGGCACGTGACAAGTTAGCGGTGACACCAAACGAAAGCAATGCCGAGCAGTATTATCAATTGCTAAGCGAGTCTTTTGCCGCTTTCCCAGATGATTATAAAGCGCTGCACGAGCAAGAGCTGGCTTATTTCCACTTTCAACCTAGCCACACTCATTCTGCACAAGCAACAGGTTTGGAGATTTCTACGGGTAATTTACAGCAGCTGATTGAGCAAGGCGTTATTCGTATCGAGCCAATTGTTTATGAAGACTTTTTGCCTGTAAGTGCTGCCGGTATCTTCCAATCCAATCTCCATAGTGATACGGCAAACAGCTATGATGGTCAATCGAACCAGCAAGAGTTTGAGCAGGCCTTAGGGGCGAGCGTGCAGGATGAGCTGGCTCTTTATGCACAGAGACGAGATGAAAGCCTACAGGCCTGTCTGGCGGCGCTGCAACAGGTGGCATAGCTAAAGGCTACTTAAGACTATAATTAATGAGCATTTAATACCCTAAGTTTAATGTGCCATTCCAAAAACGAATGACAGCAAGAAATTTATTATTTTGCAACTTACGCGGCAGCAGGGTACTTTAGTAGGTCTGCACGGACGTAATGAAATACTATACAAAGGAGTCAGTATGATTAAGCAATATATGTCGGCCATGGGCGTCGATGAGAGCCAGTATCAAGCGGGCGATTTCGCAGTCCACAGCCCTATCGATGGTGAAGTCATCGGTAAGGTCGCTTTGCATCAAGTAAGCGATGTCGACACACAAATACAAAATGCTAAAAAAGCCTTCAAAGAATGGCGTACAGTGCCTGCTCCTAAGCGTGGCGAATTAGTCCGTATTTTGGGCGAAGTGCTCCGTGAGCATAAAGAAGATCTAGGCGCTCTAGTCTCTCTAGAGGCCGGTAAAATCAAAGAAGAAGGTCTGGGTGAAGTCCAAGAGATGATCGATATCTGTGACTTTGCAGTAGGTCTATCTCGTCAGCTTTATGGCCTAACTATCGCCTCAGAGCGTCCGGGTCACCACATGCGCGAAACTTGGCAGCCTCTAGGTGTCATCGCCGTAATCTCAGCCTTTAACTTCCCAGTCGCCGTTTGGTCATGGAATACTGCACTAGCTTTAGTCTGTGGTAACCCAGTGATTTGGAAACCTTCAGAAAAAACCCCGCTAACCGCCGTTGCTTGCCAAGCCCTGTTTGAAAAAGCATTGGCTAAATTTGGCGATGCTCCTGCGAACTTATCGCAAATCCTATTGGGTGAAGCCGATGTCGGTAACGCTTTGGTTGAGCATAAAGATGTGGCTCTGGTCAGTGCGACGGGCAGCACCCGTATGGGCAGAATCGTAGGGCCTAAAGTGGCTGAACGCTTTGGTAAGTCTCTACTAGAGCTTGGTGGTAACAACGCCATGATTCTAACCCCAAGCGCCGATTTAGACCTAGCCTTACGCGGTATTCTATTTTCAGCGGTAGGCACAGCCGGTCAGCGCTGCACCACGCTACGCCGTCTCTTCGTCCATGAATCTGTCAAAGACGACATCTTGCCACGCGTAAAAGCCGCTTACTCAACCGTGAGCATTGGCCATCCGCTAGAAGGCAACTTGGTCGGCCCGCTAATTGACGAAGACAGCTTCAATAACATGCAAGACGCTTTGAGCAAAGCCCGTGCAGCCGGCGGTAGAGTCACAGGTGGCGAGCGTGTCCTACAAGATAAATATCCTAATGCTTACTACGTGACCCCAGCTATCGTTGAGATGGATGAGCAAAACGACGTGGTCCGCCATGAGACTTTCGCACCTATCTTATACGTCATGACGTACACAGAGTTTGACGAAGCGTTAGAGCTGCAAAACGACGTACCACAAGGTCTATCATCTTGTGTCTTTACCAATGACTTGCGTGAAGCTGAGCTGTTCTTAAGCGCGCGCGGTAGCGATTGTGGTATTGCTAACGTCAACATCGGTACCAGTGGTGCTGAGATTGGTGGCGCATTCGGCGGCGAAAAAGAAACCGGCGGTGGTCGTGAGTCAGGTTCTGATGCGTGGAAAAATTATATGCGTCGTCAGACCAACACGGTCAACTACTCAACTGAACTGCCTTTAGCGCAAGGCATTAACTTCGGTTAATTGCTATTGACCCTAGTTTCATTTACACCAGCGCAAAATGTCTTTTTAGTCGGTTAAGCGCGCATTATGTGCGCTTAACTGCCCTTAGTCTTACTGATTTAATGGTCATTCATTTTAACTTTTAAGCGCTGTTCTTAATTTTAAGTCTTTATTCTTACTCTTTATTTATTTTTAATTTTACGAATTTTTTACGTCGATTTTTGATGGTAATACTCTGTTGTCTATTCGAATTATTAACTAATTGTTTTAATTAGGATTTCAGGTTAGTCCATTTGGAGATGTGGCCTTGGTCACCAGTCAGTTTTTCGCTGACGAATAAGCAACACCGCACTATGAAAATATACCAATGGATTTGGTTTTAACTACTAGGATAGGTAGATATATCATGAATACAGAAACCCCGCACCAGTCACCAAACCCAGATATCGAAGGTTATGACCCTTCTTCTAGCTTCCTGCTAGACATTGCCCCGCTAATCTTAACGGCCATTATTCTAATGGTGCAATTCTTTGTCTTTAAAGACTTTACCCCGCATATCCCGCTAGCGTGTGGCATCTTGATCACCGGCCTATTCATGAAGTTGCGCGGCCGCAGTTGGGATGGCATGGAAGAGCGCTTTTTGAAGGTCGTAAAAATCGGTCTGCCCGCCATGATTATCTTGATGGGCGTAGGGATGCTGATTGGGGCATGGATTATCGCTGGTACCGTTCCCACCATTCTATATTACGGTTTTAGCGTCTTTTCTCCGTCTTCCTTCCTAGTCTCTGTTTGTATTATTTGTGCCATTATCTCTGTGGCAACAGGCACCTCGTGGGGCACGGTGGGTACGGTCGGTCTGGCTATGATGGGTATTGGCTTAGGCTTAGGTATTCCACCGTCACTCACGGGCGGCGCTATTGTCTCTGGTGCTTTCTTTGGCGACAAAATGTCTCCACTATCCGATACCACCAACTTAACCCCAGCGGCTGCCGGTGTTGATCTTTGGGAACATATCCGTGGCATGTTGCCCACCACTGTACCCGCCATGATTACCGCCATCATCATATACGCTTGGATTGGTATGGGTTATGGGGCAGAAAACGTCGATTTAACGTCTATTAAAGACATTCAAACCTCACTAGCCGCTAACTATAACCTCAGCATTATTACTTTATTGCCAGCCGTGGTCGTGGTTATCGCTGCCGTTATGAAAATGCCGGCCATTCCTACCGTCCTATCAGGGGTCGTCGTTGCCGGCCTAGTCGCGTTCTTTTTGCAAGGCGTAGGGGTGCATGACATCTTTAACGTCCTACAAAATGGCTTTGTCAGTGAAACCGGTTTTGCTGTCGTCGATCAGTTGCTGTCTAAAGGCGGCGTGATGTCGATGACTTGGGTCGTGACCTTGACCATCTTTGCCTTAGCCTTCGTCGGCTCCATCGAGCATTACGGCACACTAAAAGCCATCATGGCCAAAATCAACAATATGGTGAAGTCAAGATTCGGTCTAGTGATTACCACTTATGCCAGCACTATCGGTGTCGGTACGCTGATCGGTGACGTCTATACCACCCTCGTATTGCCAGGACGTCTGCTCAAAGACAAGTATCAAGAGATGGGCTACAAGCGCACCACGCTGACCCGCTCTATTGAAGATACCGGTACGCTATTGTCGCCGCTAATTCCTTGGAACATGGGTGGTAGCTTTGTCGCTGCAACGCTAGGTATCGCCACGCTAACGTATGCGCCATTCGCCTTTGCCTGCTGGTTATCACCATTATTCGGCTTGCTATGGGTAGTATTAAATAAATTTATTCCTCGCGAAGAACCTACTGTTATCCATAACACCAGCACGATCTCTACCGTAGACAACGTGTAATTTAGAAGGAACCTGAGATGTTGCAAGAGCAATGTTTGTGGAGCGTCACAGCGCCCAAAACTCACCACTACGAGTCGCTTACCAGCGAAACACAAACCCGAGTCTGCATTATTGGCGGAGGTTATACCGGACTGTCTGCAGCCATTCATCTGGCAGAGCAAGGCGTGGCGGTGGTGTTATTAGAGAGCAAGATCATCGGTAGCGGCGGCTCAGGGCGTAATGTCGGTCTGGTCAATCCAGGCACTTGGGCCCGTCCCGATGACCTCAATCTGATTATGGGTGAGGAGGCGGGTGAGCGTTTAGGTACTGCGCTAGGCGATGCCCCAGGCCTCGTGTTCGACCTTATCGATCGTTATAATATCGCGGCGCAAGATACCCGCACCGGCAATATCCATATGGCTCACAATGCCAAGGGTGAAGCCGATGTGGACGTTCGCTACGAGCAGTTAACGCGTCGCGGTGTCCATGCTGAGGTGTTAACCGGCGCGCGCTGCCACGAATATTGCGGTACTACCAGCATTAATAAAGCCTTGCTCGATCATAGAGCAGGGACTATCAATCCATCGGCTTACGTCAATGGCTTGGCGGATGCAGCGACAAAATTGGGCGTGCGTATCTATGAAAATTCCGCCGTAACCTCGGTGGAAAAATCGGGTAACGATTGGTATGTGCGTACGGCTGATGCCGCGGTAAAAGCTGAAAAAGTTATCATTGCGACCAATGCTTATACGGAAGGCGAGTGGACGGAAGTCAAAAAAACCTTCTATTTAGTGGATTACTATCAGATTGCCTCAGAGCCATTAACCGGTGAAGCAGCAGATAGAATACTCCCTTATAAAACCGGCTCTTGGGACACGCGTCTGGCCCTATCGAGTATTCGCCGTGATAAAGACGGTCGACTGCTATTGGGCACAGTCGGTGGTAAGGCGATGAAGTCCAAAGCTTTTTATCAAAATTGGGCGAATATCGTGCAAAAAAGCTATTTCCCAGACATGCCTAAATTCAATTGGCAGTATGAGTGGTACGGTCACTTTGGCTTTACCCAAGACCATATCATGCGTATCTTTGAGCCTGAAGACGGTATCTTAGCTGCCACCGCCTTTAATGGTCGCGGGATTACCACCGGTACTATGATTGGCAAGAGTTTTGCCGATTATATTATCTCAGGTGACAAGGCAGTATTGCCACTACCATTTAAGACCATTAAAGAAGCTAAAGTCGGTATGTCGGGTTTTAAATCGGGCTATACCGAACTGGGACTGACCTTGTATCATATGGGCCAATGTCTAAAGATTATTGCTTAGTGAGTTAGCTGGTAGTTTAGTTAGTCAGCAGCTTGGTTTAGTGGCCAGTAGCGGCCTAATATTTTAATGCAGTGTGTGGTGTTTATTTATTTCATCCTTCAGGTACGTGGATAGGGTAAGTGAACGGCGTACGCTGCTTTTGTTTATCAATTTAGTATTATATTCAGTCGTCTTTTTATCCTTCTCTTTATCTGACTTCTTATTTCATCTGGCTACTTATCTTAAATGCCTTTATTGCTTTGGAGCGTGTACCGTGACTGCTGTTTCAGCCCTGCCTACTTTAGAATCGACCACTTCTGCAACGGACCTAGCCACGACGGTAGCAATAACTGAGCACGTACTGTCTGACTTGCAAGCGCAGCATGGCTATGACGCGACCCAGATTAAAACCGATGCGGCGAGCCTGGATCATTGGGGTAAAGACTGGACCAAACATTTTGCGCCAGCGCCATCGGCTATCGTCTTTCCAAAGACTACTGAACAAGTACAGGCTTTGGTGAAATTGGCCAATGACTACAACATCGTTATCACGCCAAGTGGCGGTCGTACGGGG
>Ga0098065_1000739_pt1 | contig 13629 bp, 6 predicted proteins | sample 25_taG_FD_75062 | JGI IMG/M metagenome (GOLD analysis project Ga0098065, IMG submission 75062) | Marine viral communities from Cariaco Basin, Caribbean Sea - 25_WHOI_OMZ | ecosystem: Environmental > Aquatic > Marine > Oceanic | place: Caribbean Sea: Cariaco Basin | collected 2014-11-08 | reverse complement strand
CCTCGGTCTGCCTGAGCTGAAAAATAAGCACTGGCAGTTGGGTGTCATGCCAAATATGCCAGACAGCAAAGAGGCCGCTAAACAGGTCAGAGATACTTTTGCTAGTCAGCCGCTTAGCCATTGGACCGAAGCCTTTGCAGCCGCCGATGTGTGTGTGACGCCAGTCTTGACACTAGAAGAAGCCAAAGCGCATCCTCTATTCGCGCATCAAGACGATCATCAGGCCACCGCAGGTTGGCAGGTTACTGCAACCGCTAATTAATTGTTTTAAGTAGCCTACTTGTCCATCGAGTAGGCTATTTTTTTATGAATACCAGGGCGGTATTTATTCAATTCATTGCTTATTTCTTATTGCTTATCTTCTATCAAGAGGAGGGATAGGATAATCGAGTGAAGGTTAGAGCGACAGCAACAAGTACCTCATGATGTTTTTTTAAATTGATAACTTTTAATTATTTAACGCTTATTAAGCAAGGACCGTGGAATTATGGAAGATAAATTTTGGACTAAGAGTTATCCTGAAGGTGTCAATGCCGAAGTAAATTGCCAACAGAAGAACCTACCTGATTTTTTTGATGCCACCTTCGCCAAGTATGCTAATCGAGAGTTTAGTACCAATATGGGAGTGACTTACTCTTATGACCAAATTGACATAATCTCACGTAATATTGCGGCTTGGATTCAGAGTTTAGGGCTAGCTAAAGGCTCAACGATCGGCATTATGATGCCCAATGTGAACCAGTACTTGCCCATCGTCATCGGGGTGATTCGTGCCGGTATGGTGCTAACGTCTATCAACCCTCTTTATACCCCACGTGAGCTTAAGCACCAATTAACAGATTCAGAAACTAAGGCCATCTTTATTTTAGAGCCATTCTGTAGCGTGTTAGAAAAAGTTATTAAACAGACCCAAGTAGAGACGGTTATTATCAGTACGTTGGGTGATATGTTGGGCACGGTCAAGGGCAATATAGTCAATCTCGCCGCGAAACATATCAAAAAAGCCGTTCCAAGCTACAGCTTAAAGTCGAACTCCGGCTACCAAGTTATTCCTTTTAAAAAGGTCGTCAAAAAGGGCAGTAAGTTAAAATATGCGCGCCCTGTAATCAAGCCTGAAGATCTGGCCCTGTTGCAATATACCGGTGGCACCACGGGAGTAGCTAAAGGTATCTTAGTGACGAACTATAATATCGTGATAGCGACTGCCCAGTTTGAAGAGTGGTTTAAACCGATTTATAAGAAAATTCCAACGGATGAGCAGGTCAATACCATTATTGCTTTGCCGCTATACCATATCTATGCGTTTATGTTGCTACTGCTTGGCGTGCGCGTCGGCCAGCATTTGACGCTAGTGACCAATCCGCGCGATATGGATGGTTTCATTAAGATTCTAGGGGAGCGTCCTTTCCATATTTTCCCAGCAGTAAATACCTTATATCAAGGGTTATTGGCAAATCCTAAATTTAAAGAGTTGGATTTCTCTCCGCTGAAACTATCGTTAGCCGGTGGTATGGCCGCTACGCCTGCGACTGCAAAAAACTGGTTAGAAACTACTGGTCTGCCTATCATCGAAGGGTGGGGCATGTCAGAAGGCATGGGAGTAGGGACGGCAAACCCGTTGACCAATACAGAATACAACGGCAATATCGGCTTGCCACTACCAGGTATCGATATCAACATCCGCGATGATGATGAGAATATCTTAGGTATCGGGGAAGTCGGGGAGATGTGTATCAAAGGGGAAAATATCATCTCTGGCTATCACAATATGGACAATGAGCGCTTCTTTACCAAAGACGGTTACCTAAAAACCGGTGATGTGGCGTCAATGGATGAAAAAGGCTTTATCCAGATTTATGATCGTAAAAAAGATATGCTGATCGTGAGTGGCTTTAACGTATTCCCGAACGAAGTGGAAAACGTGATTGAGATGCATCCGAAAGTCGCTGAGTGCTCGGTAGTTGGTGTAGATCATGAGATGCAGGGCCAGTCCGTCAAAGCTTATGTCGTGAAGTCTGATAACAGCCTAACTGAAAAAGAGATTTTAGACTTCTGTAAAGAGAACCTGACCGGTTATAAACGTCCGCGTGATATCGAGTTTATTGCTGAGCTGCCTAAATCTACTGTAGGTAAGATTCTACGTCATGAGCTGCGCACGGCGGCTAGTGAGTCTGCTTAAATTATAGACTTATTGCTCTTTGGCAGCAGGTTTAACGATAAGGTTTGAGTCTGTTAACCTAAGCTAGCATATTAGCAAGTCTCGCAGGACTCCTCTTTAATGGCTCATCAAATTTGGTGAGCCATTATTTTTTGTTGTAAACTTAATATAGGAAAGTCTAAATAAATTCGAGTCATAATAAGCCGTGCAACTGGTAAAAATTTTTATGGCTAGTTGTATGCCAAGAGCTTTCAAAGGCTGCAAAAAATTTCTCCCAGTCGCACTGTATCGGTTTTAAATCGAATCAACTATTAGTGGTGGATACCGCACCTAGTGAAGAGTTTAGCCAAAATTATTACTAAAAGTTATACATAGACTGCATATACAAAGATATAAATTGACGTAGTGAGGGCGGCTAGGTAGACTCAGTGATAGCCATATTATAAACCGTTATTTTCTTTAAAATAATAGCAGTATCAATAAGCTATAGCCTTATCTGCCTTACGGATGGGAGTTAATAAGTTTAGCCCAATCCAGTAAGGTACGCGTATATTATCGGTGCTACCCTAGGGATCTTGTTAAGTCCATAGTCCTCAGGCAGCCAACCATCAAAAGGATTCGATTATGCTAGCCAAAACTCTCGTACAACGTTCAAGCGATGCCATCCATAACCTAGTACCTACCAACGTCAGCCATAACAGCTATCTCGCCTTGGCCAAATCTCGTGCCAAAATCATGGGTGTGGCCATGAAACACATCCCTATGCCTCGTCCAATGCTGTATACCGGTGAGCAGGCCACAGAGGAGTTGTGTGCGTCTATGGTGCAAGCAGGGCACAAGCATGTGCTTATCGTGACGGATGAAATCTTAACCAAGCTCGGCGTCATCGATAGGGCAGTAGACTATCTAAAAAAGAACAATGTGCAATATACCGTCTTTGATGGGGTTACCCCTGATCCTACGTATAGTGTGATTGAGAAGGGTCTAGATGTCTCTAAAAAAGCCGGCTGTGATTCTGTCCTAGCTATCGGTGGTGGTTCTGTTATTGATGCGGCCAAGATGATTGCCCTATCGCAAGGTAGTGGTCGTAGCCCACAGAAATTAGTAGGTTTATTTAAAGCTAGAAAGCCTTCATTGCCGTTATATGCGCTACCATCTACTTCAGGTACCGGTTCAGAAGCGACTATCGGTGCGGTAGTATCAGACGATGTCACGCATCAGAAATCTATCGCTATTGACCCAAAAATGGTGCCTATTGCTACCGCAGTAGACCCGCATGTGATGAAAGGCATGCCGCCTAAAGTGACTGCGGACACGGGTATTGATGTGTTGACTCACGCTATCGAAGCTTGGGTGAGCCTCTTCAACGATCATGATTCAGACTATTATGCGGCCAGTGCGACTAAAAACGTCTTCAAATATCTACCAAGAGCCTATGCTGACGGTAATGATTTAGAAGCTCGTGAAGCTATGGGTATTGCCGCGCATAATGCAGGTATTGCTTTAAATAAGTGTAGCTTGGGCTATGTGCATGCTATTGCGCATCAGTTGGGCGCCTATCACGGTATCCCTCATGGCCGCGCTAACGCCATCGTGCTGCCGTATGTGCTCGAGTTTAATGCTAAGGCTAGTGAGAAACGTATTGCCAAGCTGGTCAAGCGTATAGGTACTGCAAAAGATCCTAAAGCGAGTGATGAAAAAATTGCTGCGGAATTTGTCCAAGAAGTTAAAGACTTAATCACCTCGTTAGGGATTGATCCAGTCGTAAAAGGTATGGACGAAAAGAACTTTGGCGCTATGGCGAAAGCAGCGGCAAAAGAAGTCAGCGATACTTATGCTGTACCTAAGTATATGACTGCAGACGATATCAAAGGTATCCTGCGTAAAATCAAAGCGGCTAGCGAAGCATAGGCTTGGCTGTTAGTATTTATTAGTCAGTAAGGTTATAAATAGCAAAACTAGTCACCAGGGATTTAATCGACCTCGTGACTAGTAATTTGTTGAACCAATACTCACGGCTAATAAATTTAGCATAATAAAAAAGCTCATCACCAATCGGTAATGAGCTTTTTTTATGGCTGAGCATTTTTAGATATTAAGCAACAGGCTTTTAGCTGACGAAAGCACGCTCAACTAAGTAATCTGCAGGCACGCCCATACGTGGCGATACTGTTAGGCCAAAGCCATCTAAAATCTCTGAGATTTCAGCGTTAAACGGCATGCTACCGCAAATCATCACTCGGTCATCTTCTTTGTTCATTGCCGGTAGGCCGATATCTTCAAACAACTTACCTGATTTCATTAAATCAGTGATACGACCGGTATTGCGGAAGTCTTCGCGGGTGACCGTTGGGTAGTAGATAAACTTCTCACGGAACCATTCGCCGAACAGCTCGTCATTGGGTAAAGTCTCTTCAAACATCTCGCGATAAGCCAAATCTTCTACGCGGCGGACGCCATGGCATAGGATAATCTTATCGTACTTCTCGTAGACCTCAGGGTCGCGAGCCAATGATAAGAATGGTGCTAGGCCAGTACCTGTTGACATCATATAAAGATGCTTACCGGGCAATAGGTCATCGACGACTAGCGTGCCTGTCGGTTTTTTACTGACTAACAGCTCTTCGCCAACTTTGATATGCTGCAGACGTGAGGTCAAAGGACCGTCCTGAACTTTGATCGAAAAGAACTCTAAATGCTCTTCATAATTGGGACTGGCGATAGAGTAGGCGCGCATCAGCGGCTTGCCATCGACCATAATACCAATCATCGCAAACTCACCGTTACGAAAGCGCAAACCCGCGTCCCGAGTCGTCTTAATCGTAAATAGTGACTCATTCCAGTGGTGCACATGCGTCACCGTCTCAGTGTGAAATTTTGACATACTACCCTCAGTGAATAATGACAGCGGCGTTCTTGCCCCGCGGCATTCATACAATCAATGAAAATGATTCTCAGCTCGTAAGGCGTCATATCATAACAAATTTATGCCTATAATAACGGCAATCTGCCCAAAAATGATGCAAAAAACCATGATAAAACGGAATAACTCCTCTGTTAAATGCGATAACGGGGTGGTTGGTTGTTTAAGAATGTGGTTGGTTGCATTAATCCGTGGGTTTTACCCATGCCATGCAAGCTGTAACTATCTTAAGAGGTTATTAAGGTCGGTAGGGTGCGTCCTGCGCACCTTTTAAATCAGGGTGTGGATTGGTGCGCGGGGCGCACCCTACGTGAAATCTTATGAGACGTGGAGGTTTTTACACCCCCTTTCTTAAAGGGGGCAGGGGGGATTTGCTTAAAATAATTATTTATATTTTGTGAGGATGGTTTCCGTGGGTTATCACCCACGCTACGGATTTATTTAAAATCGTGTTGGGTGTCGTAAACCTCACCCAACCTACGCGCAATTCTATGAGGCGTGGAGGTTTTTACACTCCCTTTTTTTATATAAGAGTTTCTATTTAAAGAAACTCTCTTGCGCCCCTAAAATTGCAGTGCAATTTTTTAACGGTTCTCAGGGCTGGGGGGATTTGCTTAAAATAATTATTTATATTTTGTGAGGATGGTTTCCGTGGGTTATCACCCACGCTACGGCTCAAAAGCATAAATAGTGCTAATAAAGAATGTACCTTCCCCTGGTTACTGCGGGCACAGCCCTTGTCTTGCGTCGCTGCAAAGACATGCTTTGCTGATCACGACTCAGGAAGGCTAGGATGGGGTTATTTTGCTTGTGAACAGTATTATGAAAGCAAGACCCCACCTAAATCCTCCCCTGACCAAGGGAGGACTTCAAAGCCAAAGCGAAGTTGTTAAGAATGTTCCTCCCCCTTTTTTTAGGGGGAGGTCAGGAGGGGGTCGCTTTTTCCTAAAACAAAAAAACCGCCTAAAAAATTAAGCGGTTTTTTATTAATCTAAGACTATTTTACAAGCCATTCTTATCTAGAAGCGATAATTATTGGTCTGGATACGCTCGTATTCCGCCGCATCCACCCGAGTAAATTTATCATCTTTTGGCAAACATACCCATAAGTCATCATCGGTTTTGGCAGGGTTAAACGCGATATCTTTTAGGTTGTTTTTCTTATACTTAAACGTGCCTGTGGTTTCAATCGTTTTTAGCAAGCGAATGAAGACCGGTACAGCATAACTTGGCAGATGCTTGTTTAATTCCGCTAAGAATGTCTTACTGAAGGCTTCATCAAACACTACGCCATCGTCTAAAGTAATCGCCGCCATACCAGCACGGCCATTGGTGCCTTCAATTTCTACACCATAGACAATCGCTTCACTAATGCCTGTACAGTCCGCGATAATACTTTCTACTTCAGTAGTCGATACGTTTTCGCCTTTCCAGCGGAAAGTATCGCCAACTCGGTCAACGAATTGACAATGTTTAAAGCCAATATCGCGCATCAAGTCACCGGTATCGAAGTAAGCATCGCCTTTTACTAAGACGTCTTTAAAGATTTTCTCTTGAGTCTTTTCCACATTGGTATAGCCATCAAACGGGGCTTTATCCGTGATTTCACCCAGTATCAGGCCTACTTCACCCACGCGAATCTTTTGCATAAAGCCATCTTTGCCACGGATTGGCTCACCGGCTTCTTGATCATAAGCGACTAACTTAAAGGGAATAGGGCAGACGCCAACAGTATTATCAAAGTTTAATAGGTTCGAAAAGCCTACGTTGCCTTCACTTGAGCCATAGATTTCTAACACTTCTTTGATGCCAAAACGGGTTTTGAAGTCTTTCCAAATACTTGGGCGCAGACCATTACCGACAACTTTGGTCACGCGGTTGCCTTTTTCAGCTTCATTAGGTGGGGTCTCGATCAGATAGCGGCAGAGTTCGCCTACATAACCAAAGCTGGTAGCGTCAAACTTTTTAATATCGTGCCAGAAATTACTGGCAGAAAACTTTCTTTGTAGGGCAAACGCACTGCCGCCGGCGACCACACAACTCCAGCAAACGACCATCGCAGTCGCATGATATAGAGGTAGGGTCACATAGAGCGTATCTTGGCTATTAAGGTTAAAAGAGTGGCCAAATAATCCATAAGACTTCATCCAACGGCCATGGTTGAATACTACTGCTTTGGGTAAGCCGGTAGTGCCCGAAGTATAGACATAAAATAACGGATCTTTTAGGAAGATATTCTTGCTAGTTTCAGGGCAGACCTTAGACTGCTCATGGATAATAGGCCCAATCGAGGTCATACCGTCGGCTACCGGATTGGTATCAGCTTTATGGTTATAGGTATCCCTATCATCCCACCAATAATAGCCGTCTGCAGGGACTTCAAGCTCTTCGCGAACTTCTTGAAACACTTTTGCCATTTCTGCGCCAATAATCAGCAGCTTAGGCTTAACCAAATTAACGCTATGAATCAGTACTTTACCGGATTGTGAAGTGTTAATTAAAGCCACAATAGCCCCGGTTTTAGCGGCGGCCAAACAGGTACAAAGTATCTCAGGACGGTTTTCTAAAGCTACGCCAAAAACATCGCCTTTTTTCAAACCTTGAGCCAATAAATAGTTCGCCAATTGGCTAGACCATTCATCAAGTTGACGATAGGTCAGCTGCATATCTTCGTATTTAACGGCAATAGCGTCGGGATGGGCAGCCACTGCATTTGCAAAAGTAAAGCCAAGTCCGGTATGCACGTCAGTGTCATCATTAGTGGCGTAGGCAAGACCTTTTTTAACTTTTGGAAATTTTCTAAGAACGCCGGGAATCTTGGCAAGTATCTTTGATGTAGTGATAATGTCAGGGTGGCGTGAGGTCATAAGATATCCTTATCTGTGTTCAAGTAAACGGCTGATGAAACCGAAGCGATCATCCATGATCTAAAGTGTTAAGCCATAAATCAGGCACAATACAAAGCAGAAAAATAAAGTCTGCCATTAGGTTACGTTATACAGTAACAACTGCTCAATGGCTAAGGAAATAATAACATCTCCATAAAACCAATAATTTATCGTAATTCCCCTAATATTAGGCTATTACCAGCAGAGAAAAAACGAGTTGATTTACTGTAGTGCCGTAACATGATGCTTTGAAATAATAGTTGGATTTTATTTTAGTGTACACTCGTTAGTCATTATAAGGATTTTATATTTCTCTATGAATAGTAGAATAATAGCTCATCTAGTAAGCCTTATAGACAGTAGTGAATTGTTACATTTAGCGGCATCTTTTTATAGTCGTCCGTTTATTTGAGACTATAAGTGTTTATAGGCAAATTTACTAGTCTAGCCTGATAGTAGCTTTTAACTTGAGATAGGGCGATGCACAAATTAAGGTTAAATGACTGCTAGTAGAAATTGTAAAAAGCTCATAACTACTTAGAGCGGAATTTAAGGTCTGAGAGAATTTGTCAAAATCATTGAAAATCTCGAGGACATATTAATACGTTCAATACCACCTATTTTTATGCCACTAGCGTTGCTAGGATTCGCGCAACTATACAAGTAGTATGACGCATCTAAACGCATTATATGGAGAAAGACCGATATGGATATTACAGCCAACGCAAAACCGAAACGCACTCCTAAAGACCGTATTGCTGACCTTCTGATGGAAGTCGAGCCTACCCGCCGTATTAATCATTTAAAAAGACTCGCCGCTGGGCGCTCATTTGAAGATGAATTACGTCATAAAGTCCAAGGCAAACGTATCTTAGTGACAGGCGCTTCGTCGGGTGTTGGTCGTGGTGCAGCTTTGGGCTTACTTAAAGCAGGGGCACATGTCCTACTAGTCGCTCGCCGTAGCGAATTGCTACAAGAAGTGGCAGACGAAGCCGCCGATTATGATGGCAAAGCCTTTATCTATACTTGTGACTTGAGCGATGACGCAGACCGCGAAAAGCTTATCGCGCAAATCATCAAGGAGCACGGCGGGGTTGATACTATTATCAATAACGCAGGCCGCTCTATCCGCCGGACTATCTATCAAGCTGCTGACCGCCTTCACGACTACGATCGCGTCATGAAAATCAACTATTTTGGCGCTGTCAACTTAACTATTCCGTTAGTCGACCGCATGCGTATTACCGGCAATGGTGGTCACGTCATTAATATCTCGACGATGGGCACGCAGCTCAATGGCACACCACGATTTGGCGCTTATATTGCTTCAAAAATGGCCTTGGATGGCTTTGCTGAGAGTGTTGCCGCTGAGACCTATAACGATAGTATTAACTGGACCACAGTGCATTTACCATTGACGCAAACCGATATGATTGCTCCTGCGCAAAATGCTTGGAGTGGCTATCCTAAACTGTCGCTAGAAGCCGGCGTAGATATGCTGTTGTATGCAGTGGCCTATGAGCCTATTCGTGTTTGGCATCCTGGTATCTTGACCTTAGGGATTGTCGACCGCTTATTTACTAAAAAAATGCTAAAGTTTAAAGCGCGTGAGTTCCCGCGTTATGAGCCAGAAAAACCTTTGCCAAGAGTCGCTATCATCGGTGCCGGCATGTCAGGTATCGCGATGGCGAAGACCTTAAAATCAGCGGGTTCTGATGACTTTGTCGTCTACGAAAAAGCTGAGTCAGTAGGGGGGACGTGGCGCGATAACACTTATCCTGGTTTAACCTGTGATGTGCCTGCCCATTTTTACTGCTACGAAGACGACTTATCTCCTAAGTGGAGTCGCGTGTTCGCACCAGGCAGTGAGCTACGAGCCTACTTTGAAGAAGTGACTGAAAAGCGTGGCTTAAAAGAACATATTAAGTTTAACAGTGAAATTGACGAAGCCAAATTTGAAGATGGCCGTTGGAAGATTAGAACCAAATCTGGTGAAACGGACGAAGCCGATGTCTTAGTTTGTGCGACCGGCGTCCTACATCATCCGAATATCCCTGATATTCCAGGCAAAGATACCTTTGCAGGTCCTAGCTTCCACAGCGCGCGTTGGGATCACAGCATTCCGTTAGACGGCAAGCGTGTAGGTATTATTGGGAATGGCTCTACGGGTGTGCAGATTGTCACTGCCTTATCTGAGCAGTGCGAGCAAGTGACGTTATTCCAACGTACGCCGCAGTGGGTCATAAGTGTACCGAACCCTGAGATTCCTAAGCCGCTACGTAAATTGGCTGAAAAAGTTCCCGCTATTCAAAGACTATCGTATAATTCGTTTGGTTCGCTGTTTACCAACTTGTTCCAAGCGCCACTCAGCCCAGGTTGGCAGCGCAGCTTCTTTAGTAAGGGCGCCAAAGGCAGCTTGTCTCGCGTCGCTAATGATGGTCTGCGAGCACGTTTGACCCCTGACTATGCGCCAATGTGTAAGCGTATGATCAGCTCACCGAAGTTCTATGATGCCGTACAACAGCCTAATGTAGAGGTTTGCACTACCCATATTGATCGTATCGATCCAAAAGGGGTAATTACTAAAGATGGTCAATTGCATGAGTTTGATATCCTAGTGTTTGCTACGGGTTTCCACGCGCAGTCTTATATGCGTCCGATGCAAGTGACGGGTCGTGACGGTATGCCACTAGATGCGGCTTGGAATGAAGGTCCTATCGCTCATAACACTACGATGATCCCAGGCTTCCCGAACCTATTTACCTTAATGGGACCGAACAGCCCGATTGGTAACTCATCACTGGTACCTATCGCTGAAGCGCAATCAAGATATGCGCTGAATTGGATGGAGCGTATGCGCCGTGAAGGCATTAGCGAAGTTGAGCCTACGCTTGAGGCCACCGAAGCCTTTTATGAGCAAGTTAATAAGGCCTTGGGCACTACCGTTTGGACCAGTGGCTGTAACAGCTGGTACTTAAATGAAGATGGTCGTCCAATCTTATGGCCATGGCCGCTTGATGAGCTAACTCGTCGTCTGACTCAAATTGTCGAATCAGATTTCCATCTGAAACGTGATGATGAGATGGATGCCCAGCTAGCAGATGGCTATAGAGCGGACTCAGAAGAAGAGTTTAACAGTCAGCTGCTAAAGCCTGATACTTTAAGCCCTCGTCCAGATTTAGCTGCTAAAAAGCAAGACACCAAAGCACAACCTGCTAAGGCTAATGAGAAAGATGCGAAAGCTATGGATGCTAAAAGTGAGAAAGGTAATGAGGCTAGCCAAGCGGATCAAGCTAAGTCAAAGAAAGCAGACACTGCAGCTATGAAAACTGAAAAATCTTAGGATTTTTGCTTAGCTTGCTAGTTTAGTAAGTATGTAGTTAATGATTTTAATACCAGCAGCCACTACCTCTTGTAGTGGCTGTTTGCGTTTATTCCCGTTAAAATGACCAAATCGTGTTATGCCTGTTAGCCTATTCTATTATCTAAAAGGCTATTAGATTATTGCTCCTATACTGCTGATATACGGCCTATATTTATGTCCCATGCTCCTGCTGTACCCTTTGCTATTAGTGTACCTATCATCGGCTATCACCGCTCGCCACTATCACAAAAATTTGGGATTCCACGCCAGCCCAATCTGGTCGAGGTGCCCAGTTATATTGAAATGTTGGCGCCGTACAACACGCCCGATGCTTTCGTGGGTATAGAGGAATTTAGTCATCTTTGGCTCACTTGGCATACCCATCATAATCGCGCGCAGACCAACTTTAAGCCGCAAGTACGGCCACCAAGACTCGGCGGCAATACTAAGCTCGGAGTATTTGCCACGCGCAGTACTTATCGCCCTTCACAGTTGGGACTTTCTGTAGTGCAATTGGTTGGGGTAGAGCATACAGATAAAGGCGTCATCGTGCAGATTGCGGGCGCAGATATGGTCGATGGTACGCCTATCGTCGATATCAAACCTTACGTGGCTTATAGCGATGCGCTAGTAGATGCGATTAGCGGTTTTGCGCCGGATAAACCTAGTATTAAAACGGTTAAGATAAGTGAGAGTGCGCAGGAACAATTTGCGCAACTTATTGAGCTGGCCACTGATAAAAATAGCCTAAGTAATCAACAAAGTAGATTGAGTTCATTATTTACTACAGCAGATATCGAAATTATAGCTCAACTTATCGCACAAGACCCAAGGCCCGCTTATCGTCAGCAAGATACAGACAGCGTGTTTGTGATGCGCTATAAACAGTGGGACATTAGCTTTGCTATGGACGAATCAGAAGTTATTTGGATAGTGGCTGTGGTAGCAGTGGTTTAGTATGATAGTGGCACTGATTGGATTAGCCTGGTTCATAGAGCCTAATAATAGTAGTTTGACCAATATATAGTTGATTCAATTTGAAACGAATATAGTGCATTTGGGAGAAATTTTTTGCAGCCTTTGAAAGCTATATGCATACAACCAGCCATAAAAATTTTTACCAGTTGCACGGCCTACTATGACTCGAATTCATTAAAACTTCTCTATAAGTGACTTTATGCCAATTCCTGATTTTTCGATGAGTATTGATTTGCGCTGGTGTCTAGACGAGCTACTAGCAGACGGCGTGATAGACCAACGTGACTATAATCTGGTGATGACCAGTCGCCGCGATAAAGACAAGCACGCGCTAATTGTCATTACCGAATTTCAATTAACGAATAAACGCGATGGTAGCCAAAAGCTAGATTTAGCGTGGCTCAATCGTTGGCTAGCGGATAAAGCGCAATTGCCAATCGTGCGTATTGATCCGTTAAAGGTTAATGTCCCTGCTGTCACCCGAATTATGTCGTTTGAATACGCGAGAACGCATTATATTTTGCCTGTCGAAGTGACCGATACGGAAGTGGTCATCGGTACGGACCAACCGTTTTATCAAGATTGGCACAGCAACATTGAACAAATCATTAAGCCCAAGCATTACCGCACGGTCTATATCAGCCCTGAACAAATCAACCGCTATCGTCGTGAGTTTTATCAAGTTACCCAAGCTATTGCGGGGGCAAATAATGCTCATAAACGCGCTGCATCAGACATCACCAACGTCGAAGCATTATTACAGCTTGGCGATAGCAGCAACCCCGATGCTAATGACCAGCATATCGTGCGCGTGGTCGATTGGTTGCTGCAGTATGCCTTTGAGCAACGTGCCAGTGATATCCATTTAGAGCCACGCCGCGATACTGGTAATGTGCGCTTTCGTATCGATGGGGTCTTGCATACGGTTTATGAGATGCCAGCGGCCATCCTCACGGCGGTTACGGCACGAATTAAAATCTTAGGTCGCCTAAATGTCGCGGAAAAACGCAAACCTCAAGACGGCCGCTTGAAAACCCGAACACCGAATGGGCTTGAAACCGAGCTGCGACTCTCAACCCTGCCGACAGCATTTGGCGAAAAACTGGTCATGCGGGTATTCGACCCGGAAGTACTGGTGCGCACCTTTGCTCAATTGGGACTGTCGGGTAAGCAGCTAGAGACTTGGCAAACCATGACCTCGACCCCCAATGGCATTATTTTGGTGACGGGTCCAACTGGCTCGGGTAAGACCACTACTTTATATAGTACGCTGAAGCAGTTGGCGACCGAGCAAGTCAACGTCTGTACGATTGAAGAT
>Ga0098065_1000737_pt1 | contig 13645 bp, 11 predicted proteins | sample 25_taG_FD_75062 | JGI IMG/M metagenome (GOLD analysis project Ga0098065, IMG submission 75062) | Marine viral communities from Cariaco Basin, Caribbean Sea - 25_WHOI_OMZ | ecosystem: Environmental > Aquatic > Marine > Oceanic | place: Caribbean Sea: Cariaco Basin | collected 2014-11-08 | reverse complement strand
TGCACCTTATCCATTTATTTCAGACACAAATATTAAGGCTTAACAATCATGGTTGATATGACCAACAAACGCCTCTCAGTTGCGCCAATGATTGATTGGACAACGACAGACTATCGTTACTTTGCGCGACTATTTAACCCGCACACGTACCTGTATACCGAAATGATTAGCACTGGTGCATTGATACACGGTAACCGCGCACGGCACCTACGCTTTGACACACTTGAGCATCCACTGGTATTGCAGCTTGGCGGGGCAGATAACAGTGAGATGACACAATGCGCCGAATTTGCTCAGCAATACGGCTATGATGAAGTCAATATCAATGTTGGTTGCCCTTCTGATCGCGTACAACACAACAAGATAGGCGCCTGTCTAATGGCAGAGCCTAAAACGGTGGCTGACTTGGTCAAGCACATGCAAGCTGCAGTCGATATCCCCGTGACGGTCAAACACCGTATCGGTATCGATGATTTTGACAGTTACGAGTTTATGGTGGATTTTGTGCAGACCGTTGCGGCAGCTGGCTGTACGCGTTTTATCGTTCATGCGCGTACCGCATGGCTACAAGGGCTGAGTCCCAAGCAAAACCGCGAGATACCACCGTTACGTTACGAGGATGTCTATCGTCTAAAACAAGACTTTCCTGAACTCGATATCGAGATCAATGGTGGTATCGATACCATTGAAGACATCAAAATGCACCTGCAACATATCGATGGCGTGATGATTGGTCGAGCGTTTTATCATAACCCGTATCTATTAGCAGAGGCCAATAGCTTATGGAACGAGGCAGCACTCGAAGCGATACCGAAGCGCTCAGAGATTTTAGAGCAGCTCTACCCTTATCTACAAGAACAAATAGACAAAGGCGAAGCACTACCCACGATGACACGACATTATCTAGGCTTGTTTCAAGGGCTGATGGGGGCACGCAAATGGCGGCAAGCATTGAGCGGCAAACCTCAGCTAACGCTCGATGATATCAAACGAGCAGCAGATGAAGTGTTATCGTTAAATCCTGACGCATAGCTAAATTTTGGTATAAATGGCTTGATAGCATTCACATGCTAGCTATTGTCGTGGCTAGCATGTTATCTACGTCGCTTGCGCAAGATACTGCCACATCGCTACGCCATTATTAACGATATGCAGTACGATTGGCAGCAATAGCGACCCTGACTTGATACGTGCATAACAAAATATGAATGCTAAAACGACAATAGTACTGATTTCATAAATGCCATACTGTACATGGATAATGGCGAATATCAAACTGGTCACGATACTCGCAACTATTGCACCGCGGTGCGCTGGATACAACGGCGCCTTGAACTGCTCTGCGATGGCTGACCATAATATGCCACGAAAAACCACTTCTTCATAAATAGGTGCAACCACGACCATTGCAAATACTAGCAGCCATACTGAACTAACAGACTGGTACAATGGATCTACAAATACCAGCGGCGTCATGTCCAGCATATAGGTCAGCGCCTGACTGACTATCATAAATATCAACAGCAATCCTAGCATGCCCATACCAACCGTAAATGAAAACGGCTTTAATGCTAAATACTGCCGCCATTCACCGCCTCTTATACGAATAATAAGAATACTGGTTGTCATCAGCAGCATGCAGCCTATGAGTATTGATAAGCTCACGACTGTTCCATCGTTACTGCCAAAGAAGAAGATATCCTCCATCGAGGCATTTTTAGTCGCAGGTAATACCAGCTTGCCAGCGATATAGACGCCTACCAACTGACTGATAAAAAACGCAAGCACCATCCCTACCGTTAGCATAAATGTACCAACGCGCGAAAATAACGGCGGACGCTCAGGCGAGATTGCGATATCCGGTAAAGCTGTCACATTTTTTGGCATATATATGTCACTTAAAAAATACGCTGTCAGCTTGTATTAGACACAAGCCTACATAACGATACGTTGCTTTTATTTTGACAGTTGCTGCTTAATCAGTTCAAGTACCTGCTGCGATACAGACTCTGGGTACTCAAGTGGGAACATATGGCCACCCTCATGAGTCTCATAAGGGATACCCAAGCGCGACTTTATCTGTTGGGGAAACCGACGTTTTAAAAAAATACTGTCTTGACCGATAATCAAGGTAATAGGCACCTTAGGGCCGCGATTCGGTGCCAACCAATACCAAGAAGGATTGGTACGGAATACTTCCACTTCATTAGCTTTAGGGATAGCCAATGTGACCTTACCATCCGCGCGCTCATGCAAGCCATGATCGATATAGCCTTGGAAGCTGCGCTCATCAAAGTTTTTGAAAAACCCTTTGTGCCGCATTTTTTCATACGCATCTGCTCGACTGTCCCACACATCACGGCGATGCTTAGAGATACCCGCTGGCGACAATTTATCCATCAAACGCTTATTCGTAAGAGGCAATTTATCTACTGTCTTTGCCAAATGCCACAACAAGCTAACTTTGCCATAAATCCAAGGCGGATCCATGAGCACTGCTTGAGCAAACATCTTTGGCTCACGGTACGCTGCTTGCAAGGTACACATGGCGCCAAGTGAATGACCCACGCCCACTACCTGACTGACGCCGTGCTTTTCGCAGGCAGTTTTTACACTATCGGTCACCTGCTGCGTGAGACTGCGCCAATGATTATCTACTGGATAATCGGGTGTATCACCCAACATGGCAATATATTCAATCGTAAAAAATGCTGATAATCCTGCAAAAAACGGCTCATAGACAGCACTTGGCATCCCATTGGCATGGGCAAAATGAAGCACAGGCTTTTTTGTTATCTTAGAGACAGGTAGCGCAGCAAAGGTCTGCAAATCGATTTCATCACTCATAACAAGCTCTCGTGGGATGGTTTATATATTATTTTTAATAATTCAACTGTATTTCATGTTTAAACTCAATAGCGCCAATATAAAAAAATTGATAAATATAGCGATGTTATTAGCGGTATCGTCTTGAACAAGGCGCTTTTTTAGCACTATATACAATTAAGGCTGAGCATAATTATATGCTCAGCCTCAACAATCATACACAGTATATCTAAAACATTAAACGCTTAACGCATTTTTGCATTGCCTTCCTCTTGGGGCAAAAACCCATCAAGACTCATGCTAGAGCCAATACCTGCACCCAGTTGTACGGCAAAACGATCCATAAACATTTGGAACGGATCGGTTGGGCTATAGCTGATGATCGTATCAAGCTCTAATTGTTTACTGAGACTTGTGATACTGCCTGTTTTGTCTGCCAGACCTAGCTCGATAGACTGCTCACCTGTCCAAAACAGTCCTGAAAACAGTTTGTTTTGCTCAGGGTTTTTCAGACGATCACCGCGGCCTTCTTTGACCGCATTGATGAAATGCTTGTGCGTATTGGCAAGCACACCTTCGACATGTTTTTCTTCGTAGTCAGTCAATGGACGCGACAAGCTCAAGATGTCTTTGTACTCACCCGCCGTGATAGTACGATCTTCTACGCCGACTTTGTCCATTAAACCTTTGACATTGTAGCTTGGCATAATGACACCGATAGAACCAACCAAGCTCGATGGATTAACATAGATCTCATCAGCAGCAGAGGCGATATAATAAGCACCTGAAGCACCAATATCACCGATAACAGCATAAAGTTTTTTATCTGGATATTCTTTACGCAGATCCATCATGGTCTGCCAAATTTCATCAGACTGTACTGGTGAGCCACCAGGTGAGTTAATGTCTAACGCCACCGCTTTAGAGTTACTATTTGCAAAAGCGTCTCTCAATGCCTCATTGACGTCGTAAGCATTGGCCACATCATCATTACTGATCACACCTTGCAGCTCAACCACTGCCAAATGCGGCGAGCTAGTATCAACGGCATCCATTCCTGTTGGCGAACCACTACACCCGCGGCCTATGGTCAAAAATATCAATAAGATATAACCAAAGGTCAACAGTTTAAAGAAAATACTCCAGCGACGAGCACGGCGCTGCTCAACCACACTAGCTAATAAGGTGTTTTCCAGTACTTTCCACTCTTGTCCGCTCGGCGCGTTTGGTTGCTGCATTGGCGTTGGCTGATTTGCCGAATTATCAGGACGTTTGTTTGGGTCTGGTGGCCAGTTGGGCATATAACTTCCTAAGTCAGAAACAATCTAAAACAATAAAAAGATGATATTGGTAGATACGGCTAAAAATAAATATCTCCTCGCCGTGTCAATCATCGGTATTAATAGGCTGCTAAGTATGGTGGTATTTCGATAATGGTTCAATAGTATAACTGTGAAATATCACCATATTGTAACACTGAGAATATAAGCAATATTTTTAAGGACTCATCGCTTCTGCGTCAACACCGTTGTCAATTATATTCAGCGATAAAGACGCTTCTAAAGGTTTGTCATCGTAGGTGATGATTTCATTAATGCTTTGACGACTTATGACGTCAGTCGTCAGCTGTGATGCACTATGACCAAGCCATGTGATATTTTTAAACCTCATAATGTCGTTATTCGAATCAGCTGAACATAATAATGACCACATCTGCCAAACGCGCTGATGTGTATCGGTGTCCAAAATAAGCCGTGATTGAGATAAGTTTTTGTGAGCCGTATCTAACTGGTTATCTGCTATTTTCGTTTTAGAGTTTACAGATAATGACTTTAGCGGATCGGCTGCGTTATATCTTAGAACTTGTATAGGTACGCTGCTATCAATCGCAATTGTACAGTCCCATACGCTGGTATCACCTATCTCGCTCCAGCCTGTCATTGCTTGGATCGATAAATCACCACTAGCTACCTGCCATTTTTTGCCTTGCTCGCAACCTTGGGCACTGATATTCGTCTTACCTTTAGACTGAGATGCTATTTTAGATGCTTGCTGAAATACAGACCAACGCTCGGAGCGCCCAGCTTGCCAATATTGACTGACAGGCAGCTGCTGATTTAACTGCACAACTGTCAGCGGTAATAATTCAGAATTTTTGGTGCTAACGGCTGTATTTTGCTCACTAACATTCAATGTGTCAGTCAGTACGGTGCTACTGCTCTGCACTATGATGCCTTCTAGCTTATCGACTGACAAACTGCCCAGTTGCTGCTCTAAAGACGCAGATAGTTTATCCGCTGTGAGATTGCTTTGCATGGTCCGTGTTGCGGTTGGTGTATGATCCGCTAAAAACAGCCAGCTGGTACTGCTTTTAGCAAGTGAGGATCCATCCTTACTGTTATTAATTCTCTGATCATGTAAAGGGAATTGTAGCAATGCTGCACTGATATATGGATCACCCGTTGGCAAAATATATAACGTTGGTATGGTCAAAAGTGACTGCTGATTGGCATACACCGTCATCATTAACAGCGTCAGTGGAGGCAGTGCCAACCAGCGACTAAGCAGCCCTCTTGGTAAAAGCCAAGGTACTATACTTAACAACACCATGAGCAATATCGCCATATTCACTGGTGTATAAAGCCATGCATCTGTTAGTGCTGGCAATGATGTCAGCCAACCAATCAACTGATGTAGATTGCCGACGATGGCACTGACCAAAGACCAAATGCTGTCGGCTATCGTGGGTGATAATAGGTAAAAAATCCCTGCTAACAGATTGAGCGGTACAATCACCCACCCAAACAGCCCAATGGCAAATAAATTGACAACAAGTCCCCATAGCGACGCCTTACCGAATAAGAGCAGCGTGATAGGCAGTAAAGTCAAAAATAGCCAGAATTGTAGCTTGAATATACGCCGAGCAATTTGCAATGCACGATGGAATAAAATATTGCTTATATAAGCACGCCCATTATCATCATCATTGTATGGTAGCGGCGCAGCGGCTATATTGCGCTGATATGATGTGTCTTCGTACTTGAGTAGTAGTGCTACTGCGATGAAAGAGAGCCAATACCCTGCCTGCCACAAGACATACGGATCTTGCCATGCCATCAAGACAGCTAATGCTAACAACACACGCATGGTACCAATCGGTAGCAGTGTCAATCTCACCAAGCCGATAGCCAGTAGCATCCAAGCCGTACGTGCAGCGGGCACATCAAAACCTGTAAATAGTGCATAGATAAAAGCAGCACCAATCATTACCCACCAGCGCACTTGCCAGCGTGGAATATAGCGATAAACCACCGGGCACAATCGATTGAATAGCAACACAACGGCGCCGCCCAATACAATGGCTAAAAACAGTACATGTGTCCCTGATATTGCAAGCAAATGCGAGATACCCGCCAGTTGATACAAATCCTTGGTGTCGCGATTAATCAAGCTACGATCACCCGTGAGCAAGCTCAAAGTAACCGCTTTTGCCTGCTGCTCTGCTGTGGTTTGTGCTGGCCAATCTCTATAAAAATGATCCCTTAACTGCCAACGTCCTATATCAATACGAGTACGGAGTCGCTGGAAATAAGAGTCAGACGTCGGCGCTTGTTGTAAAGCTTCATCGTTACTGCTCTTGCTGACAGTCAACGGACTAACCGCCAGTATATTTGCCACACCATCAATGTGTCGACCGCGCAACCAGCGATAACTATCGAAACCAGACGGGTTGCTTATTGCTTGCTTGGAGGTAGACAATGGTGCCAGTGCCAAGCTCATGAATAGCTCATCACCTGGTTGCAAATCATTTAAACTTGAGAACGAATTATCATTTGACGTGTTTTTTGGATAAACATTAAGCAATACTCGGTATTCGATATGATTATTGAGATTTTTTCCAAAATTGTCATTATAGCTTTTACTTAGGCTATTATTTTCTTCCCTCGAATAATCACTTATACTATTTGCCAAATCTTGGGGAGTCAACTCAGCGACTAATGGCATTAAATGTGTGACCACTGCTACTTGTCGATAGCCGCTATCTGTACTGGCATCATATACGCTGTCACTTACCCCTTCGATACGAACGAGCGCTTGTACACGTATAGAGTCAGTGATTTTGGTCGTTTCGGCTTGCTGATGTGCAACTAGCGCTTGTAGCGCACTACCCATGACCAACGCAATGGCTAATAGACCAAATAGGAAGTATCTGCTAAAAAGTGATAACTTAACATCATTAGGTGAGCTGATAGAGCGCGTTTTATTGGTACTGTAAGTATTTACTGAAGGGGTGTTAAGTTGCGTAGCACTAAGCAGCATAATGGCAAATATGACAAGCAACCAAAGCAAACCGGAGGCGCTGACCATATCCAATAAAGGCATGTCGATCTGCATCGCTACATTATCTGCAACTGCCAACACACCCATCATAGCAATAATTACTAGGCTACCAACTAACCAATACACCAGCACTCCTTGCTTGATGAGCAAAATATTATAATGCAGCTAACGCCAGTTATTGATGATAATAAAGCACCAGAGCAGCCATTTTTATCGACATTTTAGAAGCGACTGAAGCATCATATCTGTGAGGCAATAGCATTTATATTTATATTACCCTATACTGATGAGGCATATTAAAATGATGGCTTTCTACCATCACCACTCTATGTATTCTCATCGGTATTTTTTATCCATAATATTACTTTATACCAGCCCATCAATACAATTGAGCGGACTGTCGTTAACGATTAAAGGCGATACTGTGCCCCACAAACGTCTAAAAGACCTGCTTCCTACACCGGAAAAAATCCTAGAAAGTCGCACCCTAAAACTGTTCGCCCCGCATTTGGCAGATCCTCGGTTATGGCACTTCAACCGCCATAGCTTAAATAAAGCGGTCTATATTGGCGTGCTTAGCGCATTTTTTCCGCTGCCAGGACAGATGTTGCTGGCTTTGATTGGCTCGCTTATTTTCCGAGCCAATGTACCTATGGCTCTCGGTCTGACGTGGATTACCAATCCAGTCACCAGCTTGCCCATCTTTTATGCTGGATATTATATCGGGGCAAAAATCATTGATGCACCAGTGATCAGTTTGCGCTTCATCGGCAGAATGATTGCTGATTTTAGCTTATGGGCATTATCAGATGGCGCCAACCCTTTTATTACCTATCAGGGCACTGTGTCGCTTACAGCATTTTGTATAGGGCTAACGATTTTAGCGGTTATAACCAGCATCGTTTGTGGACTTGCCTTCAAAGCGATTTGGCGTTACAAGACGGTGGTGAGTTGGCAAAAACGTCAGCAAAAACCTGATGATAAATCGCCTAAATATTAATACCGTTTAACATCATTAAACGGTATTAATATTAAACAGTATCAACGTCAGCGTTTTAAGCAATAGCTATTACTCTTCTTTGGTTCTTTCTATGGCATCTATAAGCTTGTCTGTAAAATCTTTATCCATAGAGACGATCTCAATAACCTCATCGTTTTTACAGAGCGTATAACGTTTACCTGTGGCGCTGTCTTGAACTTTTAAATCATAGTCAACCCCAGCCAAAGTGATCGCATCAAACACGGGGGTGATAAGATCCTTTTGTTCTTGTCTATCGAGCGTTTCAAACAAGGTTGGATCGATATAGGGCTTTAACGGCTCATCACCTTCTTCAGCACTGCCAAAAGCGGCGATTGGATTGTCATCTGTGTTCATTATTCGGAGTCCTATAAAATAGATATAGCGGCTAGTTAATCAAGCTTTTATATCTTTTGCTATGAAATATTTACTTGATAATACAACAATATATTTCGTCAGAACAACCCTTATAAGTGCCAATTTATGACACTTATATTCATCTGGAAATCTCAACACATATAGACGTTAATACTGTTCCCAATGACCATTACGTAGCAATAATTGACGATCAGCAAGAGCCGCTAAGTTGCGATCATGTGTCACCATCAAAAGTGCTGTTTGCATGGTGCTTTGTAGCTCTGATAGCAATCCAAAAACACTTTGCGCATTATCATAATCCAAGTTACCAGTTGGCTCATCCGCCAAGATAAGCGAAGGCTTAGTAACTAGCGCACGCGCAATCGCCACACGCTGACGTTCACCACCTGATAGCTCACCTGGTCTATGCATCAACCGATGATCAAGACCGACGTTTTCGAGAATCTCAATCGCTTGCGTGCGTGCGTCAGTCGTTGACACTTCTGGACGCATCAATAAAGGCATCGCAACGTTCTCGACTGCGGTAAACTCTGCTAACAAATGGTGAAACTGATAAATAAAACCCAAATGCTTGTTGCGCATCGCGCCGCGTTCGGTCTCATTCATGCTATTTAATAACTGTCCATGCAACCAGACTTCACCACTCGTGGGCGTGTCTAGACCACCAAGCAAATGTAGCAAGGTACTTTTTCCTGAACCACTGGTCCCGACAATAGCAATGCGCTCACCAGCATGAACCGTCAGATCGAGGCCCGTCAATACTTGCGTACTAACGGCTCCCTCATCGTATATTTTATTGATATTGGTCGCCTTTAAAATGGCAGACATAGCGCTTCCTTTATTTTATTTATGTCGATATTTATGCGATTGGATTACTCATAACGTAGTGTCTGCGCAGGCTGAATCTTAGCCGCTCGGCGTGCTGGATAAATCGTTGCCAAAAAGCTCAATATAAATGAGGCACCTGTAATAAGTACCACATCGAGCAAACGCAGCTCTGACGGCAAATAATTCACAAAATAAGCATCAAACAGATTCAAATTAAAGACTTGATTGATAAAGCCTAAAATATCACTGACGGTCAGAGCAAATATCACGCCCAGTATCGTACCAGCAACAGTACCGATGACACCGATGACCACGCCTTGCACCATAAAGACTTGGGTAATCAAACGAGGAGACGCACCAAAGGTTTTAAGAATGGCAATATCTGCTTTTTTGTCAGTGACGAGCATCACAAGACTTGAGACAATGTTGAAAGCGGCAACTAAGATAATCAAAAATAGTAGCAAACCAACCATGGCTTTTTCCATTTGAATCGCACCAAACAGATTGCCATGAGTTTGAGTCCAATCATTAGGATATAATTGTTCAGGTGCGATGGCTGCCGCTTTTTGTGATGCGATCGGCGCAGTAAAGATATCATTGAGCTTCATACGCACGCCTTGCGCCCCTTCTGGCAGACGCAGCAGTTTTGCTGCATCACCCATCGGGATAAACGCCATCAGACTGTCTACCTCTGGGCTGATGGTAAAAATACCTGTCAAAGTAAAGCGCTTAAACCGTGGTATGACACCGGCGGGCGATGGCGATGCTTCTGGTAGCACTAGAGTCACTTTGTCCCCTATCTGCAAGCCCAGAGACTGAACCATCTCCTCACCCAATACAATGCTAAAGTCACCACTTTGCAAGGTATCAATACTGCCTTCGACCATATGATCATTAATGATAGAGACGTTTTTTTCGTATTCAGGCTCGACGCCAGTCACCATAATCCCGGCGACCTGACCGTTTGATGTCAGCATCCCTTGCAATTGAATAAAGGGTGCGACAGCTGATACTTCTGGATCTTCTTTAATCTTATCAGCCAGCTGCTCCCAATCACCAATAATCTCCGTTGAGACTACGGTGGCTTGCGGCACCATGCCCAAAATACGGGTTTTTAATTCTCGATCAAAACCATTCATGACCGATAGCACCGTAATCAATACGGCAACCCCAAGCGTCAGACCAATCATTGAGATGAGTGATATAAAGGAGATAAAGCCATTACTGCGCTCTGCTCGGGTGTATCGTAAGCCGATAAATAACGCTAAAGGACGAAACATATTCAAACTCTTTATCTTATCTACGTGCGACTTTATATAGGCTACAAAACGAGCAGTGGCAAATGCATCATAAACTGACATTTGCCATACTCACATATAAATCGAACACAAAAACAGGGTTTCAGACGAGCCGAGGACAGCCGTCAAAAGGGAGCTAGTTTGACACAATTTAGCCAATATGTGCCAGTCATTAGCCGATACTGAGAGTATTTTTTACCAAAAAACTGGGTTTTGTTATTATTTTTTATAGAGGCCTTGCTATTAGATGTGTCAATACCTATATATTATATGCTAAAGACAATTGTCATTAACCCTCATTGTGGTTTGTTCACTCTTTGCTGGCAATGTCGCTGACATCATAAACCAGTTATTTGAAATACTGAATGGTAGGTAAGTAACCGTCGTACCACAGTAAGACACAAACCCCACGCTGACTTAATTTTGAGTATTTTCATGACCATAAATTATCAATATAAAAACATTCAAACTCCTACCAAGATCACACTGACCGATGAGCAGTCTGCAGGTCATGGCGATCACTGGCGTATTTTGACCGATGATATGAGCAACGATGTGCCAGAGTGGCTACAAAAAATGATCGAAGTCGCGGCAATGCCTAAAGGCCTGAACAACAACGTCAGTGCAAAAGACAGCTGTTTGTTGTTATCAGAAGACAAGCCATGCCATATCAATCAAGTACTCGCGATGAAAGACGGTAAGCCTGAGCGATTCATCAACGCTTATCCTTGTGTTGATAGTCCTTATGGGCTTGACTGTAAAATCGAGCGCGTCATCGCCAATGACAACTCACATGATGCAGTGTTACGCTTGCGTACCGCTGATGGCAGCATTATTTATGCTTTTGATCAGCTCTATACCACCAATCGCCATTTGTATCAGCGTGATACCTCTTATTTCGTTAACTTTAGCGCATGGGCGCACGAGATCAAGCTCAGTGAGCAAAACGAAGTCATCATGGTAGAAGACCAAGAGTCTATCCGCTATCACCGGGCGTTTAATGATATCGTCGCGGCCAATGACGGAAAAATTCCAGACGATCTGCAAGAGCAAATCAGTGAATGGAAGCCTGAAACCAAAGAACAAATGGCGCCAGTCGAAATCAACTTAGGTCACATGTGTGCTTATTTATTTGGGGATACTTTGGGGCAAGAAGATGAGGCTTGGTGTCAAGGTCAAGTGCTTGGCAAACAAGAAACGATATTTAACGGCAGGTCTGTGATTTTGTTTGATGTAGTGACATTGCGTGAGCAGGACGCAGATCCATTTGTTGTACGTATTGGTGCGCTTAATACGCCAGAGACCGCCAGCATTAAAGTGCATGACTATGTACAAGCCAATGTCTGGTTGCAGGCAGCGATATATAAAGAAAATCAGACAGGTGCAGCACAGCAGTCAAAAGCCAGCTAGCTATTGAATATAACAGCCTATTGTATTAAGTGTTAGCCTAGTTTTTTACACAATAAAAAGCCCCTAATATGAATTAGGGGCTTTTTTACAACTTACTATTGCTTGTCATCTATAAATCTTTGATAAAAACGATTAAGCCATCGTCGTCATTGATTTGATACGCTTGTACAACTCTTTTTGCTCAGCGCTTGGACGAGCAGTCTGTACTGCCATCAATTGTGACATATCCCCTTCAACGCGAATTTTACCGCTCATAAAAGCACCCATGATTTGATTGGTATCAAAATCAGTGATGATAGACTGTAGAATGCTACGATCTAATAACAATGTCGTCGTGCCATTACTATTTAGACCACGATGTAATAAACCATCGGCAAAGTTGGCTTCGATGTCTTTCTCAGTATCAGATACTTTTAGGTTAACGATCATGTTAGCAAGCGCTGGTGGTAGGTTTAACTCACCGGCTTCACTACCCATCTTCTCCACTTGCTCAAACCATTCATCTGTCAAAAAAACTGCCATATTATTATCCTTAATGGGTGTTTTGTTGGGTTAACGCTACTATTCGACGCATTAACCTAACTAGCACATTATTAAAATGCTTGTTATTAATAGACCACAAATATGCGGCCATTAGATATATTCAGGCTCATTATAAGGGGCGACTTGATAAGAAGTAAAACCTATTTGTGCCGCTAGTGATGCAATTGTTACAAAATTCCTTTCGAAACTCACGCTTGTATTTAGCAACGTTTGTCTTAGTTTGATGCAAACACGCATCTAGAATAGTGACAAAATTGTGTATAAAATAAGCAAGTAGCGCAATAATAATAAGTTGCTCGCTAACATTTATACCAAAGAGTTTGTATTTTGCCGCATAGTTCTGATGATATTTAATTAGGATTGCGTTACAATACCCTTAAACAGAGTCGGGAGTTTTAACCAAATATTACATAAACATGTTTTTTGTCAGCCGCCGCTAGCATACATCTATGGTCAGTGTGTTTTTATAGCCCTATAGATATGGGTATCTATCTTCATTAGTATAGATTTTTTCGTAATAATTAAGATACATATTTAGCCTCATAAGATGTTTGATGTTTAAAAACGGCGCATCTTCTTATTTATCTTGATGATCTATTAACGATCCTACTATCGATTGGCTGTAAGCAAGGTGCACGAAGCGCCTCATTTTATCCATCAGTATCAACTGATATAAAGTCAAAGCCTAAATTGATAGTTAATAAGATTATGGTGATAAAAGGGTCAAAAAACAGTATGTACCGTAGCTATTGTAGGTCTATAAATTTTTATAATACCTATAGTGCGGACTGTTGGTTAATTCTGTTGATAATTCGGGCTGTAAAGGAATCATCCAATGAGTTTACAAAACACAGCAGTCGCCCCAGTTGACCGTGAGTACGAAATTACTATCGTAAGATTTTTTACGATCATGGCTGTCGTTTGGGGCATCGTCGGCATGAGTCTTGGTGTGTTCATTGCTTCACAGTTAGCATGGCCAGCACTCAACTTTGACATTCCATGG
>Ga0098065_1000735_pt1 | contig 13677 bp, 6 predicted proteins | sample 25_taG_FD_75062 | JGI IMG/M metagenome (GOLD analysis project Ga0098065, IMG submission 75062) | Marine viral communities from Cariaco Basin, Caribbean Sea - 25_WHOI_OMZ | ecosystem: Environmental > Aquatic > Marine > Oceanic | place: Caribbean Sea: Cariaco Basin | collected 2014-11-08 | reverse complement strand
TTAAGTCAACTGTGTAATCAGTCAAATTACCGGCATCCGTCGTAGCACTTACGTCTATAGCTGTAGAACCTGCTGAGGTTTTAGAACCATTAGCATTAACGGTATACACATCTTGCCCTGTAATACTGTCAGTTGAAAAGTCCACGCTGGCGACATTGGTGCCTTTGACCACTTTGGTTCTGGCAGCAGCAGATGCGCTATTAAGCTGACTAACATTGACGGCATCTTTTGCTGAGACACCGTCTGCGACATTGACCACTTTTTTATTACCAGCACTGATACCATTGGACTTAGTAATGCTCGGCCCATTGATCATGCTTAGACCATCACTGGTCAATGTTGCATTAGATAATGGGTTTGTACCCGTTACTGTCACACCAACGCCACTAACCGTCGTCACCCCGCCCATTGCTAGGCCACCTGTGATCATACCCAAGCGATTAACTTGAGTTCCGCCAAAGATATTACCTGTGCTGACGCTACCGTTATTGCCTAGATCAAGATCGTTGTTGAGTTCAAATGAGACATCATTACTGTTTGCTGTTTTGGAGACAGTAATGTTGCTGTTTTTGCTATTGAAGTCAACTGAGTCGCCAGGTTCTACCGTACTTGCGGTAGCACTGTTGCCTTGTGCGCTGATGTCCCAGCCTCTATTAGCCGTTTCTGTGACCACTTTTAGCTGAGACACGTTTACTGCATCAGTATCTGCTGAACCACCTGCCACGTTGATGATACGACGTTCGCTTCCAACCGCTCCTACCGAGACTGTGCCATTATTGGCATCAGCAGCAACGTTGGTTAAGAATGAAGCGCCACTTTGTACCGCTGCAATAGAGTTTTGACCTAAAGCCACGCTATTTACAGCATTTGCTCTAGAACCTTTACCTACTGCAACGCCGCCTACAGCCTGCGCTTGCGCATCAAGACCAAGTGCAACGGTATCGTGAGCAGTCGCTTTGGCTTCGTAGCCTATCGCAACCGCACGACTTGCGGTTCCGTTTGTGGCTCGTTGCCCTATCGCAACTGAATTGACACCTGCTTTTGCATCTTGTCCACCAGCAAAGCCGTTGAATGAAGATCTTGCGCCTTCACCAATGACGGTTGCATTGGCATTTCCAAATGCATTCTCTCCAACCACGGTTGAGTTACTACCGTTTGCATTGGCATTAGAGCCAACGGCAAGCGCATCAGTGCCTGTTACTGATGTGGTGTATGGCTGTGCATTGCTAGAGCGGATAGGAAAATCAATACCAGCAACCATAGTATCTAACGCTTTTAGCTGAGATACGTTCACTGCATCGCTATCATTTGTACCAGCAGCGACATTGACAATCTGACGAGTACCGCCCTCAATACTGCTTCCTACTGACACAGCACCAGAATTTGCACCACTTTGAGTGTTTGTGATTGCCATCGCATCTGCTGTACTCACGCCTGTTGGGACGTAACCGGCCACACCGCCTGCCACATTAGCCACTGAACCTGCACCAAGTGCGACTGATCCCTTTTCACTTGCTGAAGCGCCTATACCAAAGGCAGAAGACGCAACACCAGATGAAGAGGACTGCACGCCAACAGCGGTAGATAATGCGCCTTCAGATAGCGCTTTTGCACCAATTGCAATAGAAGCCGCGCCTGCAGCTTCAGTATTTCTCGCGTAGTACGCTGGCTCAACAAGGTCTCGACCAGTATAAGATTTAAACACTGTATTAACGGTACCTGTATTTTTGCCAATGTTAGCTGTGCCATCAAGGTTCGTTTCAGATGCCGCATTCAAATCATCACCACCAATGGCAATAGAAGAATGCCCTTCTGACACGACGTTTGCACCGATGGCAATGGACTGCTCACCTAGTGCAGCAGTATTCTGTCCACTTTCTCCACTACCGATAGCAATCGTTTGACTCCCCGAAGCACTGGCATTGCCGCCCATCGCCATGGCATTGGGTCCTGTTGCACCATCATTATTGGCATTGCCAACAGCAGTTGAGTTGACGCTGTAGTACTTGGTTTTGTTAGCGGCGACTGCATTGTTCAGATCACCGATGTTTGCTGCATTGGAATCATTACCCACACCACTTGCGACGTTTGTAATTTGATTGCCGCCATTATTTAAACCAGTGTTGCCCAGTACGACGTTATTAATCAGATTGCTTGCTGTAATCGTAATACCTGAATTATCAACCAAGGTATCACCTGTTTTGAGACTGCCATCAGCGCCTAAATCAACAGTTTTATCGAGCTTTATCGTCAGTGATTTATCCCATTGATCAGCCGTGACGCTTATATTCTTAGTATTTGAGTCGCCAATGACTGTCTCGCCACCTTGAACTGTCAAAGTTTGATGATACAACGGATTGGTATAAATCTTAGGTGCTGGATCATCCCCAGCGAAGTAAGTACCAACTGCATTTGCTTGCATACCAAAACCAGCTGCCAATAGCCCAAGGCCCATGGCACTTAAGCGTAATGTCTTGATAGCAGATATATTGGATGTGGTATTGATAGTAGCGTTAGAGCTAACACTAGATTTGGAAGATTTGCCACGCCCTTTTGCGTATTCACCGACTGCGGTAAAGCAATTTAAGGCTTCATTCCAGATGACTTTATAGATGCGGTTCATGATGTGTACTCCCTTACAGATTTGTCAGATTTGTCAGATTTAAAAAATCAGAGATAAAATCCATCTTGCAAGAGAGTCGATATGACCAAATAAAACGAGTTGTGAATCTATAATAATGAAACCTTGTTAAATGTTACTGGTGTTAATGTTCGATAAATGAGGCGTTTTGTTTTGTAAGTTCTGTATCACTCTCTCTATATATTAGTATTACCGAATATATAGAGAGTAACAATGCCGTTCATCTGGGATTTAATACCGTTAATCTATTATATTCATATAAACAAATATATTTATGGTAATAAATGAATATAAATATTCCCATATTGATTTACGATCAATATTCTAATAATTTCTTTTGATGTTTCTTTTAATATCGCTGTCTTAATGTTTATAGAACATAGAACATCAATCCATGAAAAGTATCTACTGGTACGTTAAACTTTTTCCTCATGATAAATTTTACTATTTAATCGGCAATACTATCTGCACCACCAACCCTAGTACACCATCTCGTCGATTATGGGCGTTGATATATCCCTTATGCGCCATCACTACAGCATGAACAATGGCCAGCCCCAACCCATAACCGCCCGTATCACGATGACGAGCCGTGTCGAGACGGACAAATGGTTGAAAAATACGTTCTAGATCCTCATCTGCGACACCGCCACCCTCGTCCGTGATGGTAATCTGAATCGCAGGCATCTTATTATCTATCTGCACCGCTTTCATCTCAGCGATGACTGTTGAGCCCGCTGCCGTATGCATAAAAGCGTTGCGAACGACATTCTCAAGTGCACTATGCAGCTGCTCTTGATTGCCTTGTACTGTCCAAGCGCTTTTCAAATCATTGGAAAATGAGAATTCAGGTGGTTGCCACTGCCATCTCACCTCTTTATGCTGAAACTCAAAACACACATCCTGCCCAATGTCACTGATAATCTCGGACAAATCGACAGCTTCGCTCTCCAAATTATCAATCGTATATTGCTGCATTTGTAGGGACTGAATATGGATGATTTGCTCAATTAACTCATTCATCCGCGCAGACTCTTTGTCAATACGGTCTAAATAACGATGGGCATTGGGTGCAAAATCACGAGTCAGCTCAGTTGCAACATCGAGACGCGCGAGCGGTGAGCGCAACTCATGCGAGATATCACTGAGCATCTGCTTACGCGCCAGCTCACTATCAGCCAGTCTCGTTGACAAATGAGCCACGTCTTTGGCCAGTAATCCCAGCTCATCATCACCCATTTTTGACAGCGCTGGATTGGCTTGATAATCTCCATCAATCATACGATGAACGGTACTCTGCACACGTCCAATACGCTGAGTCAACGTACGGCTAAGCCAGACACAAACCAACACACTAAAGGCAATAATCAATAGTAAACGTACGGGAAAATTGCCATGCTGTAGCTCCACCACATCCGCAAAACGTAGATGCGGGCGCAACTGTATGATGACTGACTGTCCATCAGGTAGTTCAACCGAGATATCTGCCAGCTCAGGGCGCGCATCAATATCCGCTATCGCAGCACTGCTCGACATCATTGGTTTTAGGATTTCGTGCAAAACAGAAGGCTGTTTTGTGGGTATCTCATCATTCAGATTGCTTGGTTTATTATCATCGTAAGCTTTAGGCGGTGGCGGCAGTGGTTGCTGCATGGCACGTTCCATCGACTGCTGGCCGCTCTGCCCACGTCCTTGCGTGCGCTCGTCTCTGTCCCGATAACGCGGAAATATAATAGCGCCTTGCTCATCGTAGACTCTGATTTGACTCATGAGGCGTCGATCTTGACGATACATCTGCCTGACAGCTATCACATCACCCACTCGCAGCGCATCGACCATCTCTTGACGCTGAATTAATAGACTCTCAATTTGTATGTCCATACGAGCCGTTAGCTCTTTTTCAGCGAGCCAGCGCTCCACCATAATGGATAACAGTGAGGTAATTAGTATCGTCAGTAATAGACTCAGGAATAAACGCCAAAACAGCGTGATTCGCACTTTGAATTTCGGTGCTTTGATGGGACTACTGGAATTTTGCATCGACGATTTCATCATTAGAGCACCAGTTGATAGCCTTTACCGCGCACCGCTTTTATTGGTTCATCATGAAAAGGCTGAAGTTTCTTGCGCAGGCGAGACACGTGCACATCGAGGCTACGATCAAAAGGCTGCAACTCACGCTGCAAGACATTCTCTGACAGCCATGCTTTGCTAACCACTTCCCCTTTTTGCTTGAGCAGCGCCACAAGCAGATCAAACTCTGTTCCCGTCACTTGTAGCGCCACACCATCTATTTCACAAACACGCTGGTTTTGATCAAGGTGCAAGCGACTCTCTGGTAGCGGCGTATGCTCAGACGTGGTCGTGTTGGTACGCTTAATCACGGCATTGATACGCGCTAGTAGCTCGCGGGGGTTACAAGGCTTGGTGATATAATCGTCAGCGCCCAGCTCTAAACCAATAATACGATCAATCTCCTCGCCCTTTGCCGTCAGCATAATCACAGGGATATCACTGATATTTGGCAGTTGGCGCAGCACACTTAGCCCATCTATTTTTGGCATCATGATATCGAGGACGAGCAAATCATAAGCGGAATCATCATGCGCCACCGCTTTCAATCGTTGTATAACCGCCGCACCATCATGAACACAGTCGCAATGAATACCATGGTTGTGCAAATACTCTTGTAGTAACTGAGTCAATTCTTCATCATCATCGCCTATCAATATATTTGGCACACTTACCTCCTTTCCATGATTTTAGTTGGCTTTCATTCGTTTACTTGACCATATTATCAGGCAAGCGCGTATCAATTCGCTATAAACGTTACCTTTCTTAATACTTCATAAATGTTCGTAACCTTTAACTGCCGTAAGATAGCTTCTATCAACCGCAAGACCTGCACTTTTAAGACGACTAATCACAACGATCAATAGCGCTTAGAATGCGATGCTTGCAAGATAAGACTTTAGTGTTTACTTAACCAAACTCACTGTAATTAAAGGATGTCATCATGAAAAAATTATTATTAGGCTCAGTATTAGCAGCTTCTAGCGTATTTACTGTGACAGCATGTTCTAGTGTCAATGCAGCCTCTGACACCGCGCCAATGAACCAAATGCAAAAGAACCATAAAGACGGCGCCATGAGAGGCCCAATGTCAAAGCTGGATCTAACAGCGACGCAGCAAGCGCAAATCAAAGCCATCATGCAAGAAAAACATGGCGATCGTACTGCTGACCGTGCAAAAAACCAAGCAGAACGCGCACAAATGGAACAACAAATACAAGCACTGACCAATGCGAGTACGTTGAACAACGCGGCGGTAAATCGTTTGGCCGATCAGCAAGCGGCAAAAGCAAAGCAGCGCTTTATTGAGCGCGTCCAAACGCAGCATGCCATCTCTCAGGTGTTGACCGCTGAGCAGCGTGCAAAAATGGAACAGCTCAAATCAGAAAGACAAGAAAAAGGTCGTAAGCACTCAAAAGACCGCAAAGGCCATGGCAAACCACATCATCAAGGTATGTAACTTGTTATTAGCCGCCTGTCACTAACCGTCTGTCACTAGCCATCTGATTAGTGCCCATAACCATTTATGAAGTTTTAGTGATTTGCATAGAAAAATAGTGACTTGTATAGAAAAAGCGCATCGTATAAACGGTGCGCTTTTTTAATATAAAATCGTTCTACTCAAAACTCAGTGAGCCTAGCTAGTAATTACCCAACTGTGAATTATTCAATCGCATCAAAGCGAGCTTTCGCCATTGGCAATATAGTAAAGATCATTTTACCCACTGCGGTGCCATTGCCATCGCGATAATATTGCAACAGCTCAGGACCGTATTCTCGTATATCAATGCTATTGCTGGCGTTTGGTGATTGAACATTATTTGGCAGATTCGGAAATGCCTTATCTTTGCCATTAATAGCAGAATACTGCTGCAAGACATCTATTGTCATACTTTTATCTGACGCAGTTTTGCCAGTGTTATCTAATTGGCGGTGCAGATGCTGCCATTTGAGCTGACCACGTTTGTCAAATCCATATAGCTCTTCTACTGTGGCGTTTGCAGCGACTTTAGATTCCGCCTTGTCTTCATCATTTATTTGAGCATTTATCATAGTCAGTATTGTTTGTACCATCGCTTTACTAGTGAACTCCTTTGAGCTTTGAATCGTCTCAAAGGCTGTCATAGGCTCAGCTTCTTTTACCAGCTCTGGATATTTTTGGCTAATGCGTTTATAGAAGATTTGCAGATAATTTTGATAATCGTCTTGATAGCTATCAAAACTTTGTACTCGGCGAATCACTTGGTCAGTTGAGAGCATTGCTGATAGCTGATGCGCAGGCAACTTGGGAGACAGCGATGCAAGCGTATTAGGCGCGACATAGCTAAACTGGCTAACAGGCGCCGCCTCATAAGTCAGATCCAATGCAGCAAAGTGGCTTTTTATCACCTCACTACCGAATCCTTTAGGGAGCGTTCCATCATCAATCGCTATTTTGAGCCATTTGTTTTGCCATTTTGTACCAAGCTTATCGTCTAATAGCTCAGAATTGAACATCGCAAAGTTATCTGCCCATAGGTAGATATCACCATTTTTTATGTCAATGTAGACAGGCTGATTGATACTGCTATGATGATTGCGCGCTTGATACTGAGCGCTGGCGAGCATTGTCGCCTTGCCTGCCATGGGCTGATAGATGCCTTGAGCGTTGATGGATAACGGTTTTAGCAAGTACTCATCTAGCAATTGCGCTTTTTTGATATCTAGCAGCTTTGGTTTGTCTTCATAATTGTCAAATAGTGCCTGATAATCTGGCGCGACCTTAACATCACTATCATACTGATGATCATCCCATGCATGGTAAGCATCGACGCACTCAAAATAAGACTGTTTGATAGCATCACGCTTGTCATCGTAATCCGTAGCTAGGATATCCTTGTTTTGTTTTTCTGCCTGCATGATCAATGCCGCATAGGCTTGGTCATGCGTCTCTTCGCAATGTGCATCCACATAATCTGATGCCACTATTTGTGTGCCAGATGTCGCCGTACGCTGCTGATGGTTACTGATCTCGATATTACTATGGTAGCTGAACGATTGGCGGCGCTGTTTTTGTAATGCAGTCGCTAATGTCTTTTTAGCTGTACTAGGTGATTGCTTAACGGTCAATGCATTTGACTGGTTCAAATTGGCAGATTGACAACCCGTTAAGAGTAATGCTCCTGACAGCAATGTACTGGTCAATAATAAGTGATTTTTCATCATAGATGACAGATGTAGTGTAAGCGTTTGATGTACTGTTTTCATTTTTTATCCTTAATAGACATATGCGTAAATGCGATCAGATAATGCGACGTCGTCTCTATTTTTCATTATCATCTTTAGCATCGCCAATACGGCTCTCATCGATTGATTCTGCACCATAACGATTGTCGTATTCGTCACTACTATAATCAGTCTCTAAGCTGCCATCCTCATAATCGTAGCGCGCATAGCGTGCCGTTTGTAGCCTGTCTTTTTTCTGGCGCTGCGCTGCTATCCATGCATTACCATCGATAGGCGCTACCGCATTTGAGCCAAACGATTCTGCCAGCAATGGCGTTAGGGCATGTCTTTTAAAGCTAGATTTATCATAACGTACCTGGTTGAGCATGGTCGTCGTAGAGCCAAGTAAATCACCACCGATATTGACGCGCTGCTGCTTGGCAAGCAGGCGATCTGATCCATCTAAATAATAGTAATTAATCTGATTAAAAGAGATAGGGCCAATGGCTTCGATAAGCTGCACTAACGAACCCACATCCGCGCTTTGATAGCCTTTGTTGTACAGCTGAACTTTGGCAAGCGCGGCTTTTAGGATGGCTCCATCAGGATATTTGTCTGGGTTGGCATCTACATACTCTTGCAACGATTTCGTCACATATTTCAGAGTCTTACCAATCATTTCACCACTTTGCTGACTGCCAAAATAAACTTTTACTGCTTGAGTCGCACCAACTTCTTTAGCAAACGCATCACCACTAATATCTACGGCGCTAAAATGCTCAGGTGCCAATTCTGCCATGCTGCTCTGTATGGCATTGAGCACCGCATCATAAAGCACTGCTGGTGGCAACTGCGCCGTAATACTTTCAGGCAAACCAAAGCTGACCGTATGTGAGGTCATTTGCGAGGGTAATGGAGTGTTCTCAGGATTGACGAGCGCAACGATTGGCATGATTGCCGATGGGTCGAGCGTGACACTGCTGTTGTTAAAATCAAATGCCACTGGTATCTGTATGGATGAGCTGATCGTTGGCGTGGCATAGTCGTAGCTATAGACACTTTGTAATTGCCGCTGTTTGGGGTTGTACTGACTGACGCTATTGAACGTCAAGTGCTGATATTGATAGGCATTGGATGCAGCGATTTGCTCAGGAGTACGGCTAAACATCGTCAGTATGTTACCAATCAAGCCAGTAGAAGACCTTGATAGCCCATCGCTATTGGTCGGCTCTGTCTTGGCTTGCTGTTTTGCCATTTGCATGGCTTCATATTTTGCAGCCATTGTTTTTGGGTTTAACCCCGACATGCCTGAGAGCATACCTCCAGTCTCACCGCCATACTCATCATACTCATCAGTGGCATATTCATCAGTAGAATAGTCATCAGTAGAATAGTCATCACTGGCATAATCGTCGCTATCACGGTCTTCTGCATCGTAGTCGTGCTCTTCATCAGCACTTGCTGGCTCATTTTCACCTGCTTCAGCCAGTATAGCCGCAATCGCTTTTTCCTCTTGCTCAGCTTTTTGTTCTTCGTCAATGTAGTCGCTAGGATAATCCGACTCTAAAGCGTCTTCTGTCCCATCATAATTGTGGTCATCATTGTATGGCTCAGAATTGTATGGCTCATCATCGCTACTATCGTACATTCCCTCAGGCTGATACGCATAGGTCTCTATAATCGTTCTAAGTAAGCTACTTGAGCCTGCATCAATACTATCGGCATCGATAAATGGTACTGCTTGATAATTGGCTTGCGCGACGGCCACATGCTCTGTTGCCAAATGCTGGCGAATCGCTGCCAATAAATGCGCCTTGGCTTGGTGCTCAGTGTTGGGATATTTTTCTTGATCAAACAGTTGCGCGTAACGCTCAGCTTGGGCATCTTGACTAGCCGTAAAAGCGCGACCTTGACGTTGGCTCTGAGCAGGATTTGCAGTGCTAAAATCCATAAGGGCACTAGAAGCTGCCACATCCGCTGAGGCAGTCGGATTTGATTGACAACCTGTAAGCACAAGCGATGCACTACCAACTAGCAAAGCGATAGAGGTTAATTTGCTTGTTTGAGATACATGACCATTATTGTTTTTATTATTGATGTTAGACAAATAATTACTCGTCACCTCAGAGTAGCACTGTCGATTACGGTTATTAACATGGTTTGATGACATAAGAATCTCTTTGTATAAATAGCCAGTCGTTAACGGATGTACATTAGTACTGTACTTTATATCACAAGACGTTACAATTTAGTAATATTAAGACCTATTTTTAAAGAAAATCTTCACTGGTTAGTGAGCTTCTCTGCACAATTCATATGACACTAATTATGTATATCTCGATAGAAAACTGCTCACATTGCACATCATATACAAACTCAAATCATAAAGATGATAAACAACTTTCTACTATTTGATATTTTCGTTACTATTTAAGCGTATTTATTTGATACCCTCTTTTTTTCTACTCGCCCAAAAAGGACTTTGTGATGTCACCATCATTATCTCACCAGCATCGAATGACTCAGCAAAAAAACCCAAAGACTCATAACAAGTTGAAATCTAGTGCTTTACTGATTACGAGTGCGCTACTACTGTCTGTCTCAGCCCATGCGCTAGAGCCAACCGTTTCAGCCAACAGCCCCGCGGTCAACAATACATCGATTGATACCAACGAGATAAACCTAGCCATCATGACGGACAATCCAACTGTCCTATCTGAAACCAAACGCATCACACGGGCAAAAACCAGTACTCTCAAAACCACGTCAAACAATACCAATAGCGACCAAGCTATCTACTCTGAAGATGCCATTCATCATCCAGTATGGGCAAAAAATGGTATGGTCGCCACCCAAGAAGCGCTTGCTTCTGACATCGGTTTGCAGATTTTGAAAGACGGTGGTAACGCGGTAGATGCTGGGGTTGCGGTTGGCTTTGCCTTAGCAGTGACCTTACCACGTGCTGGTAACATCGGTGGTGGCGGCTTTATGATGATTTATGACGCCAAGCAAGGCAAAACCGTCGCGCTCGATTATCGCGAAAAAGCACCAAGTAGCGCCTCTCGTGATATGTATCTCGACGATGAGGGCAACGCCGTCAGCGACTTGTCTCGTTATCATGGCTTAGCCGTTGGGGTGCCAGGGACAGTAGCAGGGCTACTAAAAGCACTAGAAGAGCATGGCACCATGAGCCGCGAGCAAGTCATGGCACCAGCGATCGCATTGGCAGAAGATGGTATAGAGGTCACCGCAGGCTTGTCCGAGTCACTCACTGCGTTGAGTGATCGCTTACAAAAATGGCCAAGCACCAAAAAAGTGTTTTTTAAAGCGGACGGTAGCGCTTATCAACCGGGCGAGCGGTTAAAGCAGCCTGAACTTGCCCGCTCGCTAACGCGAGTCGCGGTACAAGGCGCAGACGGGTTTTATAAAGGGGAAACCGCGCGTGACATCGTAAAGGCCGTCAACGAAGCAGGCGGTAGCATGAGCTTGCAGGATTTAGCCGATTACGAAGCCATCGCCCGCGTGCCTGTCAAAGGCGATTACCGTGGTTATGAGATTGTCTCTATGCCACCGCCCTCCTCTGGCGGTATTCACATTATTGAGATATTAAATATCTTAGAAGGTTATCCACTGGGGGACTACGGTCAAAACAGCGCACAGACCATTCATTTAATGGCGGAAGCGATGCAACTGGCGTATGCGGATCGTGCTGAGTACCTCGGTGATTCAGATTTTATTGACGTCCCTGCTAGCGGCTTAACGTCACAAGCCTATGCGGATAAACTGCGCACTTTGATTGATCCCAATAAAGCCACGCCAGCCTCGACCATCAAAGCCAACAACCCTCTGCCCTATGAGAGCGACCAAACCACGCATTTCTCTATCGTTGATAAAGACGGCAATGCCATCGCCAACACCTATACGTTGAACTTCTCTTATGGCACTGGTCTCGTGGCTGACGGCACTGGTATTTTATTAAATAATGAAATGGATGATTTTTCTGCCAAGCCAGGTGTACCCAATGGTTACGGATTGATTGGTGGTGATGCCAATGCCGTTGAAGCCAATAAACGTCCGCTATCCTCGATGAGTCCAACGCTCGTATTTAAAGACAACAAACCTTACATCGTCACTGGCAGCCCAGGTGGTAGTCGTATCATCACGACCGTCACTCAAATCATCTCCAACGTCATCGACCATGATATGAACATCGCTGAGGCAACCCACGCGCCGCGTATTCATGACCAATGGCTACCTGATGAGATTCGTATTGAAAAAGCGCTCAATGTAGATACGGTCAAAAAACTGGAATCTATGGGTCACACGATCAGTCCAAAATCAGCCATGGGCTCCACGCAATCGATTATGCTCACACCGAACGGCGTCTATGGCTCTTCTGATCCCCGTATTGTTGATGCGGCGGTGGTTGGATACTAATTCAAATTATCATTAATTATCAATTATATAGCCCTCTACGCCTTATCGTGTTGAGGGTTTTTTTATATCACTTCTTACCTAATTAAATTAGCATGATGACTTACCTTACTCAGATTAAACCTTTGCAATCAGTGGCTGTCTACCGCATATAATGCTATTATTAGCGACCCCATTTAAAACGTATCAACATGGCTACCGAGGTCTCAATCACCTCTCGATAACACTACAAATAATTGATAATCATCCTGTATTTTATCAGTAGCTTATTTCTTTTGATCGTACTAGTAAGAGTCTTCTATGGCATTTGTACACCTTGGTATCCACAGCGAATATTCCATCACCGATTCTATCGTGCGCATCAAGCCGCTCGTGAAAGCGGCGGCAGCTGACAATCAGCGTGCGCTGGCTTTGACCGATTTATCCAATTTATATGCCACAGTGAAGTTTTATCGTGCTTGCCTAGGCGCGGGTATCAAGCCCATTATCGGCAGCGAAGTCATCATGGATAATGAAGACACACGCCTCACCCTACTCGCGATGAACAACGAAGGCTATCAAAACATTACCCGTATCGTGTCGCTTGGGTTTACCGAAGGTCGCGCTGATCCTGTCAATCATGGTACGCCAGTTATCAAGCGTAGTCATATTTTAGAACATGCGGCAGGCGTGATTGTGCTACTCACCGAAAAGTCAGATATTGGTCAAGCATTGGTTGGCTCTATGCCAGAAAAAGCCGATGAGCTGCTCACAGAATGGCAAGCGCAATTTAACGATCGTTTGTACTTTGCGATCAAGCGTACCAATCGTTCAGGCGAAGATGCTTTTATTAGAGCAGCTATCCACTCAGGTGCCAAACACAACATCCCTATCATTGCGCATAATGACGTGCGTTTCTTAGCGCAGGATGATTTTGATGCCCATGAAGCTCGCGTGTGTATTGCAGGCTCTTATGTCCTTGCCGATCCCAGTCGTCCGCAAACCTACTCAGATGAGCAATATCTCAAAACTCAAGATCAAATGGCGCAGCTGTTTGCTGATATTCCGCAAGTGGTTGATAACACCTTACGCTTGGCAACCCGCTGTAATGTCACTTTAACGCTAGGCATTAATGTACTGCCTGACTTCCCTGTCCCTGAAGGCGAGACGATTGAATCGTTTTTTCGGGCCGAGTCGCAGCGCGGTCTTGAGCAACGCTTAGATAAGCTTTTTCCTGTTGAGGCCCGTACGGACAATTGGAGCGATTTCCGTCAAAGATATGACGAGCGCCTCGCCTACGAGCTGGATATTATTCTATCCATGGGTTTTCCCGGTTACTTTCTTAT
>Ga0098065_1000733_pt1 | contig 13692 bp, 7 predicted proteins | sample 25_taG_FD_75062 | JGI IMG/M metagenome (GOLD analysis project Ga0098065, IMG submission 75062) | Marine viral communities from Cariaco Basin, Caribbean Sea - 25_WHOI_OMZ | ecosystem: Environmental > Aquatic > Marine > Oceanic | place: Caribbean Sea: Cariaco Basin | collected 2014-11-08 | reverse complement strand
CCATCGAGTAGGAGGGGGAGTTACCTCCCCCGTCCTCTCACACCACCGGGCATACGGTTCCGTACCACGGCGGTTCATGGTTGGCTCTGGAGCCGGTTCATCGTATCCAACAAGCTTACCAGAGACAGACGGTCGAACACCTTTTTGGGGAGGGCGGCGTGCATATGGGATGCGCCGCTGTTCCACCAGGGGCCGCGCCCGTTCGTTGCACTCTTCCAGGCTCTCGGCTCAGTCAGGCCCAGGCGCATCAGATTGCGAGCTCTCGTACGGGCCCGTTTCCATTGCTGCCACAGGATCAGTCGCAGGCGTCGCCGTATCCAGCCATCCAGCGCTTCCACCGGACGTTTCGAAGCGGTCAGGCGGTAGTAGTTCGCCCAGCCTCTTAGTACCGGGTTCAGATTCTGGATAGTCGTCGTCAGCGACTGTCCGCGAGATCGCTTGAGCAGTGGCCGCAGCTTGGCCATAACAGCCTTCAGGCTTTTCGGTGCAATCCTCAGCCGGACCTGTTTGTGCCAGGTCACGCTGTACCCCAGGAAGGTCCGACGCCAGGGGCGATCCACAGCACTCTTGGCTGGGTTCACTTTCAGTCGCAGGTGCCTTTCCAGGAAGTGGGTGACACTGGCCATGACCCGTTCACCGGATCGGCGGCTACGAACGTAGATATTGCAGTCGTCCGCGTATCGGCAGAACCGGTGGCCCCGGCGCTCCAGTTCCCGGTCCAGCTCGGTCAGGAGCACATTGGAGAGCAAGGGGGACAGGGGGCCACCTTGCGGTGCGCCTTCCCGTCTCGGGCTGACCAGTCCACCTTCAAGCATACCGGCTTGCAGGTAACGTCTGGTCAGGGCAAGGACCCGCCGGTCGGTGATGCGACGGGCCAGCAGGCCCATCAGCACATCGTGGTTGACCCGGTCAAAGAACTGGGCCAGATCCAGATCGACCACCCAGCGGTGGCCGTCGTTGATGTGCTGTTGCATCGCCTTGATCGCCTGCTGGGCACTTCGGCCGGGGCGGAACCCGTAGCTGTGATCCGAGAAGGTCGGCTCCAGCATCGGGCTCAGCACCTGGTGAAGCGCTTGTTGGATCAAGCGATCCTGAACCGTCGGGATGCCCAGTATCCGTTCGCCGCCTTGCGGCTTGGGGATACTGACCCGGCGTACCGGCTGAGGATGGTAGTCTCCGGCCAACAGCCGCTCGCGCAGCGTTGGCCAGTGCTGTTGCAGGTGGCCCTTCAGAGCTGTGACCGGCATCTGATCGATACCAGCGGCACCCTTGTTGGATATCACCCGCTGATACGCACGCATCAGGTTCGGGCGCTCAAGCACCCGCTCCATCAACGCGTTCGGCTCCGCGTTCGTCCACGGGTGAGTCACCGCATCGGCCTCGACACGGACTTCAGTACCTGCCGGGTTCCGCCCGGCCCCTTCCTGAATGCCCTGACCCATCCGGGTCCCTTCTGTCTTCTTTAGCACAACACGAGAACTCATCGTCTACTAGCGGCCAACCATGTTCGGTCCTTCAGTACGCGGTGACGCACCTACTATGACCTCGGCTGAGTTCTGGCTCCCCATCCCCACCCCTCGCGAGGTGAGTAGCACAGTGGCAGGAAACCAGACTTCCCAGGGTAAGACGCGTGACCTTCACACTTATGCCCGCCGCATGTACGTCCACACCTTCCGTGCAAGTACTGGGCTTTGACGATAATTGACGCCTTACCCGGTGTGACCGCCTCATATGCGATTCCTGTTCGTCAGGCCAGTGCTTTGCCTGCGGCTTCCTTCAGATTCCACCTCGCAGTGGACACCCTTGCCGTCCGGCTAGTGGTTCCCCTTGCCGGGCCCACAGGGGACTTGCACCCCCAAGTCATCCGGCCAGCACCACCTGCACCGGAACAGCGCCGTCAAGGCGCTACGCGCCATGCCTGGCGCACAACAAAAAAGAGCCGCCGGGGTGACCCGACGGCTCTTTTTGTGTTCAAGGCCCTGGCGAGACCTCGGGCCCCGCCATCCCGCCTTACTCGGTGGGCAGTTTATAGTCCTTGAAGTTCTCCCGCAGCTTGGCCTTCTGCAGCTTGCCGGTGGCACCGTGGGGCAGTTCGTCCACGAACACCACGTCGTCCGGCAACCACCACTTGGCCACCCGTTCCTCGAGGAACTGGAGCACCTCTTCCTTGGTGACTTCCGCGTCGGGTTCTTTCACTGCCACCAGCAGCGGGCGCTCCTGCCACTTCTCGTGGCGGATACCGATCACAGCCGCCTCTGCCAGCTTGGGATGGGCGATGGCTTCGTTTTCCAAGTCGATGGAGCTGATCCACTCGCCACCGGACTTGATCACATCTTTCACCCGATCCACGATTTCCATAAAGCCATCCGGCGAGATAACCGACACGTCGCCGGTATGGAACCAGCCGTCCGCATCGATGGCCTTCTTCGTGGCTTCCTCGTTTTCGTAGTAACCACTGATCACGGCGTTACCGCGAACCAGCAGCTCACCCTGGGACTCGCCGTCATGGGGCAGGTCGTTGCCTTCGGCGTCAACAATCTTCATTTCCACACCGAACATCAGACGGCCCTGGGTACCACGGAGTTTCAGTTCCTTCTCCCAGTCGCCACCACGCTGGCTCGGCCGCGGCGTGGCCACGGTGCCCAGCGGACTCATCTCGGTCATGCCCCAGCCCTGGATAGCCTCGACGTTATGCTTCTCCTTGAACTCCTGGATCATGGCCTTGGGCAGGGCCGAACCACCGATCAGGGTGCGTTTAAGGGTGCTGAAGGTCTCGCCCTTCTGGCGCTTGTGGGCCAGCAGCCCCAGCCATACGGTGGGTACGCCCCAGGCGTCAGTGACCTTCTCGTCCTCGATCAGGTTGGACAGGTTCTCACCGTCCAGTGCCGGCCCCGGGAACACCAGCTTCACGCCGGCGATCAGGCCAAAGTAGGGTGTGCCCCAGGCGTTGACGTGGAACATCGGTACCACCGGCAGGATGGTGGAGTTCTCGTCGATGGGCACCCCGGAAATGCTCAGCACAAAAAGGGCGTGGAGCACGTTGGAGCGATGGCTGTAGAGTACGCCTTTGGGGTTGCCTGTGGTGCCGGAGGTGTAGCACAGGGACGAGGCGGTGTTCTCGTCAAACTCCGGCCACTCGAACTGATCGGACTCGCCCTTGATCAGGGTCTCGTAGCAGTAAACCCGCGGCAGGCTGGTTTCCGGCATGTTGGCTTCATCGGTCATCACCACAAAGCCCTCCACATCCGGGAAGTGCTCGTAGAGCTTTTCCAGCAGCGGCAGGAAGGTCAGGTCCACGAAGATGAACTTGTCTTTCGCGTGGTTGACGATGTAGATCAGCTGGTCTGCCGGCAGGCGCGGGTTCATGGTGTGGCAAATGGCGCCCATACCGGAGCTGGCGTAATACACCTCCAGGTGCCGGTAGTTGTTCCAGGCGATGGTGCCAATCCGGTCTTCCTCGCTGGCACCCAGCTTTTTGAGGGCGTTGGCCAGCTGGCGGGTGCGCTGGGCCATCTCCGGATAGGTGTAGCGATGGATGCCTCCCTCGGTGGTACGGGAAACAATTTCCTGGTCCGGGTAGTTACCGGCAGCAAACTCCAGGATCTGGGAAATGAGCAGGGGGCGATTCATCATCAAGCCGTGCATGGCTTTTCTCCTTTATTCTTGTGCTCTGAGGGTGAATGTTATTACGGGCTGTTGTTATCGGTACGGATACGATATAGCGGTGGATTGGATGGAGGCAACCCGGATAATTGATTTTCTCAGCCATTGATGAACTTTTGGCCAACATCCAGGCTGGCAAGGTGACTTTGTCACTGTGTGCCCGTACCAGAGCGGCTATCTTTGAGGAAGGTAAACATTTCGAACAGAGGTAAGCGTCGTATGGAACAGGTGCACCCATCCAGGTTACAGAACTTTCCCATCTCGTGGTTTGCCATGGTGATGGGCCTCAGTGGTTTCACCATCGCCTGGCACCGGGCCGAAACCAGCCTGGAACTGCCCTGGGGAATCAGCCCTGTGCTGCTGGTCGTCACCATCGGGATCTTCGCCCTGCTGGGTCTTTGCTACCTGGCCAAGGCGTTGCGCTACTGGCCGCAGGTCCGGGGCGAGTTCGGCCACCCCATCAAGCTGAACTTCTTCCCCACCATTTCCATCGGGCTGATCCTGGTCAGTATCGCGCTGTTGCCCTACAACGCGTCGGTATCGCTGATGGTCTGGGCCCTGGGCACCGTCCTGCACCTGGCATTCACCCTCTATGTGCTGTCGGCCTGGGTTCACCACACCCATTTTGAAATCAACCATATGAACCCGGCGTGGTTCATTCCCATCGTAGGCAACATCCTGGTGCCCATTGCGGGAGTACACCATGCCTCGCCGGAGATCTCCTGGTTCTTCTTCAGTATCGGCCTGGTGTTCTGGCTGGTGTTACTGACCATCATCTTCTATCGGATGTTTTTCCATAACCCGCTGCCCGGAAAGCTGCTGCCAACACTGTTTATCCTGATCGCACCGCCGGCGGTGGGTTTCATTTCCTGGGTCCAGCTCACCGGGGCCCTGGACAGCTTCGCAAGGATTCTCTACTACACCGCGGCCTTCCTGACGCTGATGCTGCTGACCCAGGTACAACGGTTCCTGAAGCTGGAATTCTTCCTGTCCTGGTGGGCCTATTCGTTCCCTATGGCCGCTATCACCATCGCCACACTGCTGATGTATGCGCAGCTGCAGCTGCCATTCTTCCGCGGCCTGGCCATGGTTCTGCTTGGGTTGCTGTCGCTGCTGATCGCGGTACTGCTGTATCGCACCGGCATGGCAGTGGCACGGCGCGAGATCTGTATTGAGGAAGGATAGGACTCTTTCGAATCGGGCCTCAGCGTGAGGCCCGGATTCCACACTGCGCAACCTGACGACGCAGGTTATCCATTTCGCGGCTGGACGGCGCAAGCTTGTAAACCTTTACGATCCGCAGGAACCTGGCCACGTACTGGCAGCGGCCCGCAGGTGGCACCCACTGGTCCGGGCCCCGGGCGCCCTTGCTGCGATTGAGGCTGGCCTCCACCGGCATCAGGTTCACCGGATCATTGGCAAAGGCTTCACGGCGATCCCGGGACCAGTCACTGGCACCCCGCTCCCAGGCCCAGGCCAGCGGCACCACGTGATCGATATCCACGTCACCCGCGTTCTGCAGCACATTACCGGTGAACGGTGAAATCCAGCGGCCGGTGACCACCCGGCAACGGCGTTCGTCAGCAAACCGCACCCGGGTGGCGGAGGTGGCAATCAACGCCTCGGCCCGGCTGTCCTGGCAGTCGCCGTCCCGGTCGTCCCAGCCATGGCCGAACTCACTGCGCTGGTAACCCTTGCTGACCGGCTCGTTCCCCGACCGGCTGATGCCATCGGGCAAACGGCCACCCGCCGCCAGGCAGGCGTCGACATCCGGGTATGGGGTGAAGTCCCTGGTGCGTTCGTACCACGGGCTGTGTGGGGGATGACACAGGCCCGAGGAGGACTGCTTGATGGTGGCGACTGCATCCGCTGCCGGGATCAGCCCCAACAGGAATACCGCCACCAGGCTTCGACAACGAACTGAAACCATGGAGTTCCCAGATACAACAGGTAATTCGGAGGGCTAGCGGAGGGCAGCCCTCATCCTGGCGGGCATTCTACGGACGTGTTCGCCAGTCGTCACCTTACCGAACGCATTCTGTATCAGGTTTCAAACCACCAACCCGGAAGCATGGCCCGGTTGGCCGGCTGCAGGAAGCGGTCATCGATCAGCCAGATCACACCCTGGTCCTCCGGTGTGCGTATTACCCGCCCCGCCGCCTGGGCCACCTTCTGCAAGCCCGGGATGCGATAGGTGTAGTCGTACCCGGCGCCGAAGCGCTGCTCCAGCCGGTCCTTCAGGATGTCGTGCCACGGATCGAACGGTGGCAGCCCCAGGGTCGCCACGAAAGCGCCGATCAACTGATCCCCGGGCAGGTCGATGCCCTCGCTGAACACCCCACCGAGTACCGCAAAGGCGACCGCTGGCCGGGGCGACTGGAAACCCGCCAGGAAGTCCTGCCGCGCATGCTGGTCCATTCCGGGCAACTGCCGGCGCTGGGGCACGTCTGGCGCCTCGGTGGCCAGGGCATCCGCCACCTGCTTGAGGTAATCAAAGCTGCTGAAGAACGCCAGGTAGTGTCCAGGACGCTCGCGGAACTGCCGGGCAATCAGCGCTGCAATGGGGGAAAGGGATGCCTGCCGGTCCGGCTTGCGGGTGCTGATATGGGGCGTGAATTGCACCTGTAACTGATCCGCCCGGAACGGACTTGGCAGGGACGTGAAACGGGTATCCTCCGGCAGGCCCAGCAGGTCCCGATGGTAGACACCCGGCGTGAGGGTGGCGGAGAACAGCAGCACGGACGCCAGGCTGGCAAACCGCGGGGCGAGGTAATCTGCCGGCACCAGGTTCTGGATGGTGACACTGGCGCGCCCCCTGCCCGACCGGTGGAATTCGCACAGGGAGTGGTCGCCAAACTGCTCCGCCAGTTTCAGGAAGGCCACGCTTTCAAACAACAGTTCCTGCAGCGACAGGTCCGGTGGGTTGTCCGCCAGGTAGTCGGTAAGCCCCGATATCAAGCCCTGCAGGGCCGGGAGAAGACGGATCGGTAACTGCTCCAGGAAAACCGGCTGGGCACCGGCACCCTCCTGCTCCCGCACCAGCTCCTGCCAGGCCCGGGCGACGCGGTTCAGCGGACCTTTCAGAACCTTCGGGGCCCCTCGCTTCACCCGTAACAGCCGCTGCTGGTCCAGCCGCACCGAATACATGCCCCGGGCCCGGTCCACCAGGTTATGGGCCTCATCCACCAGCAGGCTGGCCCGCCACTGATTCTGCTGCACCAGGGCATGGAGCAGGGCTGACTGGTCAAACATCCGGTTAACGTCGGCAACAACCACATCGCACCAGCGGGCCATTTCCTGGGCCAGGAAATACGGGCAGATATCATGGCCAGCCGCGATGGTGGCCAGTCGTTCCCGGGTCAGGGGTTCGCGCACCTGTACTGCCTCTGCACGGGCCTCCGGCAGACGGTCGAAAAAGCCCCTTGCCAGGGGGCAGGAATCGCCGTGGCAGGCCTTGTCCGGGTGTTCGCAGGCATCGTCTTTCGAGACGAGCTCCAGGGTACGCAGGGGCCAGTGACCCGGTTCCTGCTGGGCCGCCCGCAAGGCTTTCACGGCGGACACCGCCAGCTGCCGGGCGGTATTGCGACAGGTGAGGTAGAACAGCCGGTCCTGCTTTGCCGTTGGCAGGGCCATCAGCGCCGGGAACAGGGTCCCCAGGGTCTTGCCCAGTCCGGTGGGTGCTTCCAGCAACAGGCGACGGGATTGCACGGCATTGCGGTAGACGGTCTCCGCCAGCTGCCGCTGCCCGGCGCGGAAATCCGGGAAGGGAAAGCGCAGGCTGGCCAGGTGCTCGTCCCGTTGCTCGCGGTGACGCTCCTCCTGCTCGGCCCAGTCCCTGAAGGCGTTGCACAGGGCTTCCAGCTCCTGCCAGAGTTCCTCTGCCGTGGCGGTTTCCGTAACTGCCGACTCCTTGTCCCGGACCGTATCGTAATAGACCAGTGACAGCTCGAGCTTTTGGCGGCCCTCCTGGCGACAAAGTAACGCCCCATAAGCCCGCAACTGCGCCCGGTGAAGGGCACGCTGGTGCTCCCGAATGCGCGACAGGTCACCCCGGTGGGTCTTGATCTCCTCCAGCAACCCCTTGTGCAGGTTGTAGAGGTCCGCGCGACCGGAGAGTTGCAAACCCTGGCACTCACCGGTCAGCAGGTACTCACTCTCGTAGCCATACCCTCGCCGGGCCTGCACTGACTGATGACCGGCGATACCCTCCTCCGCCGTGGGGGCCGGTGTATAGCGGAAATCCAGGTCGCCCTTGCGGGCCGCAAATTCACAAAGAGTACGTACGGCGACTTTCATAGGGAGGGATCGAGGACAGACTCAGAGGCGTCCTGCCAGCGCACGTAGCAAACCCGTGCGGCAATGCCCTGCTGCGCGAAGAAGGCCAGCCACCGGCGCTGATGATCCTGTAGCCGGTCGCCGGGACCTTTAACTTCAATCATCTCGTAGCGCTGACCAGGGTCTTTCTCGTGCGGCATAAAGCGGATCAGGTCCGGGAAGCCACTGCGATGTTCCTTCAGGTTATTCAGAAGGCGGCGGAACAGCGCTTGCAGATGACGGGCCGGCATGCAGTCAAGGGCCAGTTCCAGCAGGTCGCCGGTCACCACGTGCCAGTTCACGAAGGGATTGGCCAGGCCCTGCTTGCGTTGGTAGGTATCGACAATCATCCGCCTGTAGCCATCGCCCTCAAGGTTTGCCAGGGCCGTATCAAGCAACTCCCGGCGCCGGGGCACGAAATCCTCCCGGGTCAGGTCCGCCGGCCCCACATGGAAAGGGTGAAAGAAGGCTCCGGGCACCGGCGCGAAGATCACATCCCAGCACAGCAACCCGAACAGGGCATTGATCAGGGTATTTTCTACATAGAATACCGGCTGGTGATCCTGCCAAAGATGCTGCTGTACGGCCAGCTCTACCGGGGCGCCGGTGAAGGGTACTGTTATAAGGAACTCGTCAGGGGCCGGCGCTTGCGCCATGGTTGGCATCGGCTCGCCCACCTTGCGGGCCAGCCGTTTCAGGATTCGCGCCAGGCCCTGGACTTCGGCGTCGCTGAGTTCCCCGGTTTGCCACTGGTCAGCGATGGTCCAGGCTTCCTCAAACCGTTTCATTCGCTCCAGCAGACGTAACTGCTTGAGCCGGGCTTCCCGGTGACCGCTTTGTGTCAGCGCTGCCAGGGCCAGCTCCCGGTTGCCCTGGCGCTCCGCCTGGCGGCCAAGCTCCAGCAACAGCCGGTCCCGGCGACTGGTGAGCCAGGAGTTTTCCGTGGCTGCAGGCACCTGCAGCCACACATCCTCAGCGGCCCGGCCCTCATCCAGCCACTCACGGCAGTGATGCATGGTGAGGTAGCAATCCACGTCTTCCCGCCGCTGGAATGCCCGGGATTCCGGTGTGAAGGGCACCTCTTCGTATTGCTGGTAGCCCAACTCAACCAGTACAAAGTCCGACCAGCTCTGACGCAGGTTGCCAAAGAACATCAGGCGGATGCGGTCAAACAGGGCCATATGCCCCAGCCGCACCAGGTCGTTGCCCTGCTCCGGCAGCCAGTCGGCGAGGTCAATCTCGTCCAGGTGGTCCGCCAGTAACGCCTTCATACGCCCCTTGGGCATGGCAGGGGAATGGCCGAGATCCGTCAGCCGGTCTGCCAGGGCCGGGCGCAACTCCGCCAGGGTGAACAGGCGAAACAACTCATCGATGGTGACCCACTCTACTGATTTCACCCAGCCCGTTGACAGCAGCTCGGCCAGGCCCACCGACTCCGGTTCCGGCAGCTCGGGATAACGCAATTTGCCAGCCCGGAAAAGCTCGCCCGTACGCATCACCATGCGGGTCAGCAAGGCCCGGGCCGACACCGAAAGCCGGCCGAATCCGTCCAGGCGCCCGCGTTCTTCAGCGGTCAGCAGGTCGCCATGGTGATGGCGTACCCAGTTCACCACGGTTTCCATGTTTTCCAGGTAGTACAGGGGATTATCCAGGTCCGCTGCCCGCAGGCGCTGACCGGGAGATTCAGAGGGGCTCATCGATGACGGGAACGACCTGTAGGGAATGGCATCAATCAACAACTCTACGACGGACGGAGGCCCGCCTCAAGCTGAACACCGGGCCTGTAATACTTCAGATACCCATATCGACCGGCAGCAGCCGGACACCGCCCACTTTCCAGCCTTGTTCCACAGGCACCATCCGGTAATAGGCGTCCCAAAGGCGACCCTCGGGGCCCTGCAGGCGAACGACCTGGATATCGAAGTGATCATGGGGCACCCGCTGCCGAAAGCGGATCGCGGTCGCACGGTGGACCGGGGGGTAGACCAGCCGCACCATCCGCAGGAAGGTTTCCGGCGAGCGGAAGCGGCGCTGTATGCCCTCAGATGCCTGTTCCCAGGCGGCAAGCTCATCATCGTTGGCAAAGGCTTCGATCTGGGTGAGGATCACATCCTGGATGGCATCGTCCGCTTCATCGGCCAGGGGTGACACGGAGATCACCGCCAGTAGCCCGGTCAACACCAACAGGACTGGCAGTCCAACCCGCGCGCGCTGTCGTTTGTCCATCAGGTGACCCTCCGCTTTGGATCGTTTACGGATGTACGCGCAGTGCCCCTGACCGGATGGCAAGAATGAACACTTTTTGACCAATTATAGACCGGAACTTACCGTCGTATGCGACCGGGGTTGTCGCGCGGGCCATGGACAATCACATCGGCAATCCGCTGCCAGTTGCGGTAACCTTTGTGGCAGCATTCCGAACCACCCGCCTGGGAGTACCATGACCGATCACGCCAGCATCCAGCCAGGCTTCCATGCCATTCACGCCAACCACCTGGAAGACCTGCGCCGGGCCGTGGTTTACCTGTGTCGGCAGACTCCCATGCCGCCGCTGGAGAACGAAACCTTCCTGGTCCAGAGTAACGGCATCGCCCAGTGGCTGAAGCTGGCACTGGCGGAGAAGGCCACCAAGGACGGCACCGACGGCGGCCTCGGCATTGCGGCCGGCATGGACTTCCTGTTCCCGGCCCGTTTTATCTGGCAGGCCTACCGGGCCGTGTTGCCGGAGGGCGAGGTACCGGAAACCTCGCCCTTCGACAAGCGCCGGCTGGTCTGGCGCCTCTACCGGCTGCTGCCGGAACTGGTCAGCGACGATGACGCCTTCCTGCCCCTGGGCCGGTTCCTGGAAGGCAGCGACCCGGACCTGCGGGCGTTCCAGCTGGCGGAGAAGGTGGCGGATCTGTTCGACCAGTACCAGGTATTCCGGGCCGACTGGCTCAGCGCCTGGGAGCAGGGCCGGGAAATCATGATCACCGCCCGCGGAGAAGAAAAGCCGCTGGATGCGGAAACCCTATGGCAGCCACGACTCTGGCAGGCCCTGGTGCAGGATGTGGACGCGCTGTCCCACACCAGCCGCTCCCGTATTCACACCCGCTTTATGGATCTGGGCCAGCAGTCGTCCGAGCTGTCGAATCCGCATCGTCTACCGAAGCGCATCGTGGTGTTCGGGGTCTCATCCCTGCCCCGCCAGGCGCTGGAAGCGCTCCATGTGCTCAGCCGCTTCAGCCAGGTGGTGCTGTGTGTTCACAACCCCAGCCAGTACTACTGGGCGGACATTATCAGCGACCGCGACCTGCTCAACGCCCAGCGCCGCCGGGGCCGCCTGCACCCCACCCTGTCCGCGGCCGACCCGGACCAGTTGCATCAGCACGCCAACCCGTTGCTGGCCGCCTGGGGAAAGCAGGGCCGGGACTATATCCGGCTGCTGGACGAGTTCGATAACCCGGAGGAGTATGGCGAGCGCTTCCGCACCCCGGATAACCGGATCGACATCTTCTCCGACCACGGCGCCCCGGAAGCTCCTCAACTACTGCATCAGTTGCAGAACGACATCTACAACCTGACACCGCTGCAGGAAATCCGTGCACAGCAGCGGACCCTGAACCCGGCCACGGACCGCTCCCTGGCCTTCCACGATGCCCACAGCCCCCAGCGGGAGGTGGAGATCCTCCACGACCAGCTGCTGGCCGCCTTCAACGCCGATACGTCCCTGCGCCCCCGCGACGTGATCGTGATGGTGCCGGACATCAACGTCTACGCGCCCCATATCCAGGCGGTGTTTGGCCGCCATGCCCCCGGCAACACCCGGCACATTCCCTTTACCATTTCCGACCAGGGCCAGCGTCACCATGAGCCGGTGCTGATTGCCCTGGAAACGCTGATGGGACTGCCCCGCAGCCGCTTTGCCGTCAGCGAGATCCTCAGCCTGCTGGAAGTGCCCGGCATCCGCCAGCGCTTTGGCATCACCGAAGAGGACATCCCCCTGGCCCGGCGCTGGGTGGAAGGCGCCAACATCCGCTGGGGCCTGCATCGCCAGCAGCGTGAAAGCCTGGAGCTGCCCGGAGACCTGGCCCGCAACACCTGGCAGTCCGGGCTTCGCGCCATGCTGCTGGGTTACGGCATGGGGGACGACGAACCCTGGTCCGGTGTGGAGCCCTACGCCGAGGTCGGCGGCCTTCAGGCAGACCTGGCCGGGCGGCTGTCCGACTTTGTGGGGCAGCTGGAGAATCTCTGGCAGGAACTGCTGACGCCCCGCACCCCGGAACAGTGGGAAGCCCTGTTCTCCGATATGCTGGGACATTTCTTCCAGGACCTCGAAGGCCACGACCTGTTGTTGCTCAACCGCTTCCGGCGGCACCTGGAACAGTGGCTGGACGACGCCCTGGCCGCCGGCCTCGCCGAGACACAGCTACCCCTCAATATCGTCAAGGACGTGCTGCTGGAAGGCCTTGACGAAAGTGGCCTGAACCAGCGTTTCCTGGCTGGCAAGGTCAACTTTGCCACCCTGATGCCCATGCGGGCCATTCCCTTCCGGGTGGTGTGCCTGCTGGGCATGAACGACGGTGACTACCCCCGTTCCCGGCCTCCGGTGGATTTCGACCTGATGGCCAACGACTACCGCCCGGGGGATCGCTCCCGGCGGGAAGACGACCGCTACCTGTTCCTGGAGGCCCTGCTGTCCGCCCGGGAGCAACTCTACATCAGCTGGGTGGGCCGCAGTATCCGGGACGACTCCGAGCGGCCACCATCGGTACTTGTCAGCCAGCTGCAGGACCACCTGGACAGTCTCTGGCGGGTCGAAGGTAAGCTGGACAAACCAGTGACGGCTGCCCTCACCACCTGCCATCCGCTACAGCCATTCAGCCGGTCCTATTTCCCACAGGCCAACGGCCAGCAACCGGAACCGGACAGCCCGCCCCGCCCGCTGGCCGAGATCCTGCGGGAGCGGAACCTGTTCACCTACGAGCAGGAGTGGCGCAGCGCCCATGGCATCGAAGCCACCGACACTACGGATGACAGCGCCCTGTCCTGGCAGCCACCGGAGGAACCCCTGACCTTCGCGGAACTGGCCAACTTCCTCAAGCGGCCGGTGGAAACCTTCTTCCAGCGCCGGTTGCAGGTGCGCTTTGAAGGCGTCGAAGACGACGATACCGACAACGAGAATTTCGACCTGGACGGCCTGGATCGCTGGCGTCTGGACCAGGAACTGATCAGCGAGGCCGTCCTCAAGTCCGGCGATGAGCAGGAACTGCACCAGCGCATCCAAACCACCCTGGACCGCATGGCCCGTCGTGGCGACCTGGGCATGGGGCTGACCGAACACCGCTTGCGGGAAGACCTGGCAGAACGACTGCCGGACCTCCACCAGCGCTACCAGCACGCCTTGCTGGAATGGCCGGAAGCGCTGCCGGAGCCGGTCACCTTCCAGCACGGTTTCAGCAATGCCACGGGCTCGGTGGAAGTGCTCGATCTGATCGACGGTTTGCGCCGCAACCCGGAAGGCCAGCTATGCCGGCTGGTGGTCTCCCGTTCCAGCCTGCTATCCGGTTCCGGTAGCCAGAAGAAAGTCCGCTACGCCAACCTGATGGCGGACTGGGTGGTCCACCTGGCCGGCCAGCTCACGGACCAACCCTTCCAGACCCTGATACTGGGCAAGGAGGAAGGCCGAGGCTTTACCTTCGCACCCCTGCCCGCGGAACAGGCCCGCCAGCACCT
>Ga0098065_1000732_pt1 | contig 13692 bp, 14 predicted proteins | sample 25_taG_FD_75062 | JGI IMG/M metagenome (GOLD analysis project Ga0098065, IMG submission 75062) | Marine viral communities from Cariaco Basin, Caribbean Sea - 25_WHOI_OMZ | ecosystem: Environmental > Aquatic > Marine > Oceanic | place: Caribbean Sea: Cariaco Basin | collected 2014-11-08 | reverse complement strand
GATGAGCTTTTTGCAGAAAACATCACTGAAATTAATACCTTATTAAAGCCGTTAGAATCTCAACTTTTGCCAACCGCGGCGCACCCATTAATGGATCCACTGAAGGAGACAAAACTTTGGGAACACGATTATAACGAGATTTACGAGTTTTATAATCAAATTTTTGATTGTAACGGGCATGGCTGGAGCAACGTGCAGAGTATGCACATCAATTTGCCATTTGCCAATGATACCGAGTTTGAAAAGTTACATGCAGCCATAAGGATTTTATTACCTATTATCCCTGGCCTAAGTGCATCTTCACCAATTTTTGAAGGACAGCTTACCGGATTTATGGATAGTCGTATGGAAATGTATAAAACCAATCAAAAAGAAGTTCCTCAAATTGCTGGAAAAGTCATCCCGGAATGCCTTTACACCAAGGAAGAATATCATCGTGGTATTTTTGCGCCTATCAAAGAAGCGATAAAGCCTTATGATAAAAAAGGGATTCTGGAACATCATTTTTTAAATTCCAGGGGTGCTATTGCACGTTTTGATCGTGGCGCAATAGAAATACGGGTCATTGACTTACAGGAGTGTCCTAAAGCTGATATGGCAATTGCCATTTTGGTAATCGAAACTTTAAAATCGATAGTAAATGAGGAATTTATCCCTTTGGAGGAACAAAAACCCTGGAAGGAAGATGATTTACTTGATATTCTGAATATAGCTATTAAAGATGCGGAAGTGGGTAAAGTAAAAAACGAGGCCTATTTAGCTATTTTCGGCTTAAAAAAAGAAGCCGAAATTCAAGAAATCTGGCAGGTAATATTCCAGAAAATTAAAAATAATATTTCTGAAAAACATGCCCAAACAATTGAATTTTTATTGAAAGAAGGGTCATTATCCACCAGGATTATAAAAGCTTTAAACAAAAATTATTCCGACGAAAAAATTAAAAGTGTTTATTTAAAAATAGCTGATTGTTTGTCTAAAAATCAATTATTTACGATTTGAAATTAGTTTTAAGTTGTGAGCATGCTGGGAATGCATTGCCACAACAATTTAAATTTATAAAAGATGCAAAAGATCCGGTTTGGAAAACGCATCGTGCTTATGATCCCGGGGCTTTTAAATTGTTTCAGGAATTATCAAAAATAGCGGATTTTAGTTTTGATTATAAATTTAGCCGATTGTTAATTGAACCCAATCGTTCTTTACATCATCGTAATTTATTTTCAGAATATTCTAAATCGCTGACTGCGGAGCAAAAAAAAATATTGATTGACTCCTTTTACCTGAAGTACAGGAATGAGGTAGAGCATTGTATTGCTGCCTGTAGGGAAGCAGGAGAAGAAGTGGTACATATTTCTGTGCATAGCTTTACGCCGGTTTTAGACGCTGTGGAACGCCAAACGGATATCGGACTTTTATACGATCCTACAAGGGAAGGGGAAAAAAACTTTTCCAGGCATTTAAAGCACGAACTTATAAAAGAATTAGATGTGAGGGTTAGGTCTAATTATCCTTATTTTGGAACAGCTGATGGTTTTACCACCTATCTTAGAACCAAGTTTACTACTAAATATATTGGAGTTGAACTGGAAGTAAATCAAAAATTCGCCAAAAACAACCGTTTTTCTAACGATTTTATGCAGCATATTAAGCAAGGCCTTTTTAAAGCCATGCAGCGTCATTACATAAATATGCCCAGTATATAGTAAATTTTAATTTTTTATGGGATCGTACTATTAACAGATCTCCTGAAATTTTATTTTTAACAACCAACCAAAAAAGAAACGTCCTGCATATAAATGTACAGGACGTTTTCAATTTAAGTTGCTATGTGAAATGTAAAGTATTCTTACTTTACCAGCTTGGCATCTAAGGTAATTTCTGTATCCAATAATTTAGATAATGGGCAGTTTTCCTTTGCTTTTTTAGCGATTTCCAGGAATTTCTCTTCACTGATATTAGGAACTTTTCCTTCAAGAATTAGATGTGATTTAGAAACCACTCCATCTTTAAAGGTAATTTCACTTTTTGTATTTAGTGTTTCCGCAGGAAAATCTTCTTCCGCTAAAAAGGCAGATAACTGCATGGTAAAACACCCAGAATGAGCCGCACCAATTAATTCTTCAGGATTGGTACCTTTCCCATCTTCAAATCGGGTTTTATAAGAATACTGAGTCTCATTTAAAACACCACTTTCAGTAGAAAGTTTTCCGTGTCCTTCTTTTAGTGTTCCATTCCAAACTGCGCTTGCTTTTCTAATCATAATTTATTTTTAGTTTTGGTTTGGAATAAAGATACTGTCTAAAAATAAGCTGCGAAAACATTTTATAAAAAGCTTAAGTCTAAAGGCTGTAGAATTAATAGTATTTTTGGAAATGTAGGAGCGCGCTTAAAAAATGGGAACATTCTTAAGTCCTGTAAATTACTGGGAAGCTCTAATTCGTTTTATTTTTGTCCGGCAGGTAAATTTAGAGGAACAGTATTTCAAAGATATTCAATAATTAAAAATCCCTTTTTGGAGACTCCAAAAAAGGATTTTTAGTATTACAATCATGGCTTTTTCAAAAGCAATGATTTTATGTGATCGTTACTTAATCTCTACCACTTCAAGATCAAATACCAAATCTTTACCAGCTAATGGGTGGTTACCATCTACCACGATAGATTGATCTTTAACTTCTTTCACTACCAGATTCATCTCACGACCATCTGGAGTTTTAGAAACTAATCCCATTCCAACCTTAGGTTCAAGATCTTCTGGAAGCTGACTTTTCTCCACTTCCTGTACAAGCTCTTCTCTAGGCTCACCGTAAGCTTCTTCTTTTGGTATATTTATGGTTTTTTTCTCGTTAACTTCCATATCTAAAAGTCCTTTTTCGAATCCAGGAATTAATTGTCCCTGTCCCATAGTAAATTCGATTGGCTCTCCGCGTTCCACAGAGCTATCGAATACCTGGCCATCGGTTAATTTTCCTGTGTAATGAACTTTTACAGTGTCATTTTGCTTTACTTGACTCATAAATTTGTTTTTCAAAGATTAATTAAGGCCGATTTCTTGTTTTCAGCCAATTAAGTGTGCAAAGGTACAGCTCTCAAATGCACTCACAAGGATATAGGGATTTAATTCGGTTGCTTTCTATTTTTCTTAACACTAAAAGAGGAGTTTAACTGGAATTTTAGGTTTTTAGCGTTCAAAATCGCCTATTTCGTAAGTTTTTTATAGGCATAACATAAAGATTAAATCTTATATAAAATCAGAAAGTTGGATTTTTAAAAATTAAAAGATATCTTTAGAAAATGTTAATATGCAAATTCAAAGCTTATCTTTTTATTATTAATGATGGCTTTTTAATCATATAATACGAATAATCAACTAAATCGATTTATCTTTTAAACCCTAACTATGGAAAAAAACAAGAAAATTTTAGGTTCCTCACGAAGAGATTTTATAAAAAGTACTGCGCTAGCCACGGCGGGTATCAGTATAATTCCGCGTCATGTGTTGGGCGGTCCCGGTTTTACTGCGCCAAGTGATAAACTGGTAGTCGCTGGAATAGGTGTTGGAGGAAAAGGACAAAGTGATATCTGGAGCTTTCATCAAACAGGAAAAGCCGATATCGCATTTTTATGCGACGTGGATGATCGTCGCGCTAAAACTTCGCGAGAACGTTTTCCTAAAGCAAAATATTATAAAGATTGGAGAGAACTGTTAGATAAAGAATCAAAGAATTTTGATGCGGTTTCGGTATCTACGCCAGATCATAATCACGCCATTCAAACCTTGGCAGCCATGCAGTTAGGGAAACATGTATACGTGCAAAAGCCATTAACGCATGATATTTACGAAGCAAGAGCGCTAACCAATGCCGCTAAAAAATATGATGTGGTTACCCAAATGGGAAATCAGGGGTCATCTGGTGACGGGGTGCGTAAAATGCGCGAGTGGTTTAATGCAGGATTAATAGGTAAAGCAAAAGAAGTCTATTGTTTTACAGATAGACCGGTTTGGCCACAGGGTATTCCATGGCCTGCAGAGAAAAAAGCGAGTGTTCCGGCCGAGTTAGATTGGGATCTTTGGTTAGGAACTGCTCCTTATAAAGAGTATGTTAATGGTCTTGTTCCTTTTAACTGGCGAGGCTGGTGGGATTATGGTACTGGAGCCCTTGGCGATATGGGCTGTCACTTAATTGAAGCGCCTTATCGCGTACTGGATTTAAAATATCCTAAAAATGTAGAATGTAGCGTTGGTAGTGTCTATGTAGATGAATTTAAACGTGGTTATTTTCCTGAAAGTTGCCCGCCGTCCAGCCACGTGACCATGACATTTGATGGTAATGAAAATACAGATGGCGATATTAAACTACACTGGATGGATGGTGGTATTCAACCTACCAGACCGGAAGAATTAGGACCAAATGAAGTCTTTGGAGATGGTGGAAACGGAGTTTTAATCATTGGTACTAAAGGAAAAATGATGTGTGGTACGTATGGAGAGAACCCTCAATTATTGCCAACTTCCAGAACCAATGAGGTAAATGTACCAAAACAGTTTGATCGTGTGCCAGGTGGTGCCAATGGGCATTATGGACAGTGGGTAGAAGCCGCGATAGCCGGCCCCGGTAAAAAAGAACTTAGTTCACCTTTCGAAATAGCAGGACCTTTAACCGAAATTTTATTGATTGCTAACCTGGCCATAAGAGGTACAGATATTCGAAGAGAGAAAACAAATGCCAATGGAAATATCGAATTTGAATATCCAGGACGTTATATTCAAATGATTTGGGATAGTGATAATATGCGTGTAGAAAATCTTGAAGAAGCAAATAAATTTGTGAAACGAGATTATCGTGATGGCTGGAAGTTAGGAGAAGTTTAGTGGAATACCCATGTCATCCTTTAGACTTGTTTTGAAAAAACTTTGTCTATTTTAGCTTTTAGCAATAATACTAAAGGCTGAAAAACTTTACAATGATCAGAAAATACTTTTTAGGTATACTTTCCTTTTGTTTATTTTTTGGTGCTGTAGGTTTTTCAGCCTGTAATTTTTCTGATACCAAGGTAGATGACCATCCTATTGAAGAAGATTGGGATACTTTAAAGGTTACGGTTTCTGCATTTAATTCGGTTGGATATCAAACCGCCGGTAACAATCCAAACCTGGCGGCGTGGGGAGATACCTTAAAACCAGGGATGAATGCTGTTGCGATATCACGGGATCTTATAGACTTAGGTCTTGATCATGATGTTGAAATTAGAATTCAGGGATTCGATTCGGTTTTTCTAATTAAAGATAAAATGCATTATCGCTGGAAAAAACGAGTAGATATTTATATGGGAAAGGACATTGCAAAGGCCAGAAACTTTGGGCGAAAAAAATTAGAAATTTACTATCGAAAAAAGGATACGACTTCAACTAATGCTGCTGCAGAAGTGACGTCAGAATAAACTGGATTTTGAAAATATTTCAGTATTAAGTACTTTTCGGAACTTACGTAACGAAAAATTTCCCTTCAGCTGAAAATTATGAAGTATATATTATCCTTTTTATTTATATTTTTTTCTTTCCTTATCAATGCCCAGGATTCTTTAAAATCTGCTCCTAAAACTTATAAAATCGGGATACAGCATACACCGCCATTCGTAACGCAAAATCCGGACGGGACTTACGATGGCTTAAGTATTAAAAGCTGGAATTTGGTGAATGAAAGTTTAGATTACAATTTTAAATATCAGGAGTATAAAACACTCAAGGCTCTTCTAAATGCCGTTGAAAGCGGTGAAGTAGACTTTAGTATCAATCCTATTACCGTGACCGATAGCCGGATGGAGCGATTGGATTTTTCCCAACCTTATTTTATTTCTCATACCGGTATAGCAAAAAGAAAAGAATCCCAGGTAATTAATATTCTTAAAAATTTATGGAGCTGGGAATTTATTTCGGCGATACTGGCACTGTTAGGAGTCATTTTTATTTTCGGTTTTCTGGTATGGCTATTTGAGCGAAAGAAAAATGCCGAAGAATTTGGTGGGAGCAAAGGAAAAGGATTAATGGAAGGGTTTTGGTGGAGTGCAGTGACCATGACAACTGTTGGTTATGGTGATAAATCCCCCAGAACTACAGGAGGACGTATTATTGGTTTGATCTGGATGTTTATGGCTATTATTATTATCTCCAGTCTTACGGCAAGTATTGCTTCATCACTTACCGTGAAAAGTATTAGTGGCGAAATTAAAGGAATAACAGATCTTAGCCGTTTTAAAGTGGCAACGGTAAATAGCAGTAGTGCGGCAGAGCTTTTAGATCAATACGGAATTGATTCTGAAAAATTAGTAACAGAGGAAGAGGGGATCGCATTACTAAATAATAAGGAAATCGATGTTTTGGTGTATGACGAACCGATATTGCGCTATGAAATCGACAAACTAAACCTGGGAAATAGTATTGAAGTTATAGAAAAAACACTCAAAAAGGACTATTACAGTTATTCGTTCCCTAAAAACTCGGATTTGGTAGATCAAATAGATCCTGCCTTAGTACGCATGCTTAAAAGAATGGAATGGGAAAACCTCATTAAGGAATATAAATAAGCATTCTGATAATTAAATATAGTGCTGTATTTAATTTCCTTTATTTTACACTAGAGAGTGAACGATAGCTAAATGGATAAAGTGAGGTTACTGCTGCATATTTTACAAAAATTTAGCATGTTTTTATCAATTCGAACAAAATAGAATTGAAAACTTTTATTTAATTTTATTTTATTCAAAAAGTTTGATAGATAGTTGAAAAGGATATTGCGATTCCCAATGATAGGTTTTTCAGCTGCAATAAAGCCTCACAATAATGCAAATAAGAGACAAAGAAGACAATGAATCTGAAGACTATATTCTTCAGAAAAACAAGAAAACGAAGTTTGGCGCTACTTTTATAGCAATAATTGTAGTCATAATTATAGCAGTAATTGCCATGACAGGGGTATACTTCGATTACTGGTAAAGACTGCTTAATTAGTCTTTATTTCATTTAACAGTAAAAAAGCTTTATTTACATATTCCCGCTCTAAAAACAGGGCAAAATAATTTGAGGTAGAGATCATCTCGAAAACCGGTATCCCTTCATAAGCGAGTAGTTTAAAGATATAAAAATACAATCCAACAGATTGGCTGCTATTTTTAGGAAGGGCGATAGTAATAGAAGATAAATCTTCTTTAATCGTTACTCTTACTTCATTTTTAAAATAATCTTCTACCAGGTTGGTTAAAGAAGACGACACCAATATATTACTTTCCTGATAATTGCTCGAATAATTAAGATAAACACCTGTTTGATCTTTTACCGCATCTAATAGCCTGGATTTATTTGCGATAATGGTTTTCGAATTCAAAAATGTGTATTCCGTAATACCGGATCTAACGATAATATCACCTAATTCGCGTAAACTGTTCATGTTGATCTTTGTGCGCTTGGGTGCATAACGGCGTAAAGCCATAATTATACTACCCACCTTTACCGGTTTTCGCATCTCTTTTTCAACTTCAGGACGTAAATCTTCCGCCAATCCGCTAAAGTTTACAATATCGCGCGCAATGGCGTCATCCAGAAAAGGTTGGTGCCTTATAATATCATGAACACAGGTAGTTATCGTCTTCATTGTTAAATATTACACATTTTGTACAAATGTATATAAAATGAATCGTTTTTTTTAATCTCATCACGCTTCATTTTAATTATGCAACATCAAAAGAATGAAGATGAAAGTTTTAAAATTTGGAGGAACATCTGTAGGAACTCCTGAAAGTATCGAAAATGTAAAAAATATTACCTTAGGACAGGAGGGTATAAAACTATTGGTATTATCTGCAATGAGCGGAGTTACTAATGAGCTGGTCGCCATTTCCAATTTATCGAAAACACAAAATTATACGGAAATTGAAGTGATTATCGAAAAGCTTCGGGATCGTCACTTTTTGGCCATAGATCGTCTTATTCAGGAAGAAATTTTAAATCAGGAAACAAAATCTTTTGTAGGGAAATGCCTGCAGGATTTATCGGTTGCCGGGCATAAAGCATATACCGATGCGGTGTATGCCGAAATTGTCACTTACGGGGAGACCATGCTTACTTTTATGGTTTCTCAGTATTTTAAAGCTCAGGGGATCGAAAATATCTGGCTGGATGCCAAGGAATTTATGGAAGTACATAATCTTGAAAATCCGGATACCGATAGAGTTGGCAAACTTTTAGACGCCCATTTACAAGGGAAACGATCAGATTTATATATCACCCAGGGGTTTGTATGTATCAATAAGTATAATGAAATTAGCACGTTAAAGCGTGGAGGCAGCGATTATACCGCAACTATTCTTGGTGCTGCGGCACAGGCTTCAGAAGTACAGATATGGACAGATATAGACGGTTTCCATAACAACGATCCACGTCATGTAGAGGGAACCCATCCAATTTCAGAATTAACTTTTGAAGAAGCAGCCGAGCTTGCTTATTTTGGCGCTAAAATTTTGCATCCGCAAACGGTATCTCCGGTAATCAATAAAGGAATTCCTATTTTCCTGAAAAACACCTTTACTCCAGAGAAAACCGGAACTAAAATCTCTTCTGAAGTGCATAGTAAAGGACTTAAGGCAATTGCAGCGAAAGATGATATTACCGCTATTAAAATCAAATCCAACCGAATGTTAATGGCGCATGGTTTCCTTCGAAAAATATTTGATGTGTTTGACCATTACGAAACCTCTATCGATATGATTACGACATCGGAAATTGCAATTTCCCTAACCATCGATGATACCCGAAATCTGGATAAAATTCTAGAAGAATTAAATGCTTATGGTGAAATTACCGTAGATCGCAATCAAAGTATTGTGTGCATTGTGGGAGAATCTGTTATCGAGGATCAGTCAACTTACAAGTTATTCGAACTATTGAATGATATTCCTGTAAGGATGATAAGCTACGGGGGCAGTAGCAATAATATTTCTATACTGGTAGATACGCAAGATAAAATTAAAACCCTTAGAACCTTAAATCAAAAACTGTTTAGTGAAGGTTTAAGTCAGTTGGTTTAAAATTCATTTAATCAGATACTTTAATCGTTTTTATGGTATAATAAAAAACCTCGAGGGAGCCTGTTAGACCGGATCCCTTTTTTACAATTTCGAGGGAAGCCTCAGGGTATCATATCGTTTTGAAGATTCCAGTAAAAACCGACGTTTTTTACTGGAATTCGACGTTTTTAATAATCATTCATGCTCGGGATAATAATATCCTGCTTTTTGTAAGTTGTTACATTTAACGTAAGATCTTTTCCATTTTCCTGGCTTTCGCCAATTCGTCTACCAGCTTATCCAGGTATCGAACTTTTTTGGTAAGTGGTGTTTCAATGTCTTCAATTCGGTAGCCACAAATAGTTCCTTTAATAAGTGATGCATTGGGATGTAAATCTGCCTGATCAAAAAACTCCTTAAAATTCACCTTATTAGCGATTAGCAGTTGTAATTTTTCATTGGTAAAACCCGTTAACCATTGTATTACCTGGTGTAGTTCTTCTTTTGTTCTGCCTTTCTTTTCAATTTTAGCGAGGTAATGAGGATAAACCGAAGCAAAACTCATTTCGGCTACCTTACGGTCATGATCAGGTGTGGTACTCATTTCTTTTATTTTTTTCCTTCTCTTCTATAAATTTAGACATAAAATAGGTACTGCGATTATTGTGGAATTTTAGCATGGTACCGATAAAATTTTTAGAACGATGTTCCGTAAGATTCTTTTTTAAAGCTATTAATTTTTCCTGAAATGCAGCAGTGAAATTTAATGCGGAAAATTTATCTTTTAGGATAGCTTTCCCCAGTTTTTGTCTTGAAATCCACTCCTCTTCGTCATGATAAATCTGAATCGCTTTATCAATAATTTCATCATCAGATGTACAAATGAAACCGTTCCAGCGATGGTTTTCAGAAATGCCTTCGGCTCCTATGGGTGTGGTGACAGAAACGAGTCCGTTTTGCATCGCATCGACCATTTTGCCTTTAAGTCCGGCACCAAATTGAATGGGTGCTAGCAAAATTCGGTGGTTTTGCATTACTTCATCAACAGTATCAGCACGACCGTGCACTACAAAGCCTTCTTTTTTATTTTGAAGTTGATATACTTTATCACTGGCATAAGCTCCGTAAATATGAAGTTTTGCTTCGGGGAGCTTTTGTTTAATTTTAGGCCATATTTTCTGTTTTAAATGTAAGGTTGTCTGCCAGTTAGGTTCGTGTAGAAAGTTACCGATAAACATAAAATCCTGGCGTTCTTGAAATGAAGGCGAATGCGCTACTTTTTCGATTTCTTCAGTATCCAGTAAGTAAGGGAGGTATTCAATAACTTCAGCAGGAATTTTAAAAATAGATGTTAACAAATCCATTTCTATTTTAGAGATAATCAGACTCAAATCACAACGGTAGATAGAAGCGATTTCTCTTTTCGCTACATCGGAGTTTAACATGAGTTTGTTGAGATCAGTCTTTGTACGCAATGCCTTTCTTCTGGCATTCCTAAGAAAATGTAAATCTTCGGTATCTAAAATTTTAATCGCTTCTGGGCAGATTGCATCTACACGCCAGCCATATTGTTCCTCGATCATAAAACGATCAAAAAGCACAATTTCAGGCTGTATTTTTTTTAGGAAATCATCGAAACTGGTATTATTCAGTTCGATTTTAGCCGTTTCAATACCTAATGTCTTTAGATCAAAAGCATGCTGGGATTGAGAAGCCGTGGTGGCAAAAGTGATGTTGTAATTTTCAGCAAGAAAAAAATGTAATAATTGCAACATTCGGCTTCCGGCGGCAGAAGAGGTAGGTTCCGGCCAAACATATCCAATAACCAGTAAATTTTTCATGGAAAATAGTTCTATCGACTTAGCAAAATTAAACTTCTTTTTTAAAAAGGATTTAAAAACACCGGTGCTTTATCTAGAATCTTATAATTTTTTGTATATTCTATACTTCGAAAAACAGGATATGAGCAGAGGATTTGTAAAAGAAGAAGATCAGGAAGAAGCACCGGTAATACCGCCAAGAGCTGCATTGCCAAATGGGGTAACAAACTACGTCACTCCGTTTGGTTATGAGGCCTTAGAAAATGAACAACGGGATTTGGAAAGTGAAAGGGCAAATATAACCAGCGAGAACGAAACAGAAAGTCGAAGAGCAAAAGCAGTGATTGATGGGAAATTGAAATTGTTAGCTGAGAGACGGGCATCTGCCAGAATAATCCACCCAAACCAACAACCCGATGATGAAGTTCGTTTTGGAGCACATGTGAAATTAAAAAATCATACCGCAAACAGTATTCAGCAATTTCAGATTGTAGGCGTGGATGAAGCGAATGTAAAGCAACAGAAAATCGCGTTTGTAGCTCCAATAGCAAAGGCGGTTACCGGATTAAAAGTTGGAGAAAAAGCGGAATTTAAACTGGGTACCGAAACCCGAATTCTGGAAATTCTGGATATCAAATATTAAAGAGCAATACAAGTTATAAATAAAAACCAATAAATTACCTGAATGAAAGTTTACGTAGTGATGGGCGTTTCTGGAATAGGAAAAACAACCATTGGGAAAAGCCTGGCCGATAAATTAGAAATTCCATTTTACGATGCCGACGATTATCATCCTGATGCTAATGTCGAAAAAATGAGCAAAGGAATGGCGCTAAATGATGAAGACCGTAAAGGGTGGTTACAAATTTTAGCCAAAAATATTGAAGCCTGGAGTACTGAAAAAGGTGCGGTGTTAGCTTGTTCTGCGTTGAAAGAATGCTATAGGGAAACGCTAACGGAAGGTTTGAAAAAGCAGGTGGTTTTTGTGTACTTACATGCGGAATATGATTTGGTGTATGAGCGAATGAAAGCCAGAAAAGGACATTATTTTAAAGCAGAGTTGCTGAAATCTCAATTTGATATTCTGGAAGAACCAAAAGATGCGATTAAGGTAAATGCTAATCAGGGTATACCTGAAATGGTTCATGAGGTATTGGCAAAAATAAATCCCTCTTAGATGGAAATACAATTATTATTGGCGGTTGGCCTGGGAATAGCTTTATTACTATTTTTAATACTGAAACTTAAAATTCAGGCATTTTTAGCCCTGCTGATCGTTTGTATTTTCGTTGGAATACTTGCCGGAATGCCTGCAGGTGATATTATGGAAACCATGAAAGAGGGCATGGGCAGCACGTTGGGATTTGTGGCAACCGTAGTGGGATTAGGAGCTTTATTTGGCGGGATTTTAGAACAATCCGGAGGAGCAAAAGCCCTGGCTTCTTTTATTCTTAAGAAAACCGGAGAAAAAAATGCTCCCTGGGCCATGATGATTACCGGTTTTATAGTTGCCATACCTGTATTTTTTGATGTCGCTTTTATCATTTTAGTACCCATTACTTATGCCTTAAGTAAGAAAACCGGAAAGTCGTTAATCCTTTATGCTATCCCGCTTTTAGCCGGACTGGCAATTACCCATTGTTTTATTCCGCCCACCCCGGGCCCCATTGCGGTAGCCGATATTTTAGGAGCCGATTTAGGATGGGTAATTTTATTTGGTTTTGCAGCCGGAATTCCTGCGGCTATTTTAAGCGGACCGCTTTTTGCAAGATTATTAACGAAAAGCCTGTATGTAGCGCCCAAAAGTTTTACCGAAGATTCAGCACCGGAAGATCAGATGCCCTCTGCTAAAATGATCACTGCCATCATTTTTGTTCCTATTTTTTTGATTGTTTTAAATACGCTGATGGCCAGTCCTTTGGTAGACGCTTCCGAATTCCCAAATTGGATAAATTATATGGTTGATTTATTAGGTCACCCATTTACCGCCTTGATTATTGCTAACCTTTTAGCCTGGTATTTCTTAGGAGTAAAGCGCGGAGTCACCAAAGACAAATTATTAAAAATAGCCGCAAAGAGTTTTGAATCTGCCGGGATTATTATTTTACTTACTGGTGCGGGGGGTGCTTTTAAACAAATCCTTATCAATACCGGAGCAGGAGAAATGATTGTAAATAATTTGAATGAAAGCTTTATAAATCCGCTGCTGTTTGGGTTTATAGTGGCGGCATTAATCAGGGTATTACAGGGATCTTCAACAGTAGCTATGATTACCGCTGCCGGAATTACCGCACCGCTTTTAGAAGGAGCGAATTATGCTGAAAGCCAAATTAGTTTAATAGTAATCGCAGTAGCCTCTGGCGCTTTAATCCTATCTCATGTAAATGATAGCGGGTTTTGGCTGGTAGGGCAGTATATTGGCCTAAACGAAAAACAAACATTTAAAAGCTGGACGGTGATGACTACCATTATCTCTCTTGTAGGTCTTGGGGTTTCCTCCCTGCTTTGGTATTTATTATAAAACTAAATATTAATTTTTAAAATTGCCTATCTTGTATAAATTCAACCACCAAATTTTATCATTTTAATGAAAAATACGTATACTACCAGTTTAAACCTACCCAAGTTAGATTTTATTCTATTGATTTTTAGAATCGGGATTTCGATCCTAATGCTGTTTCATGGCGTTCCCAAATTGATAAACTTTTTTTCTTCTGAAGAGATACAATTTGCAGATCCTTTGGGTGTTGGACAAACCATGACGCTAGCTGTTGCTGTTTTAGCTGAATTTGTTTGTTCCATAATGCTTATT
>Ga0098065_1000731_pt1 | contig 13702 bp, 9 predicted proteins | sample 25_taG_FD_75062 | JGI IMG/M metagenome (GOLD analysis project Ga0098065, IMG submission 75062) | Marine viral communities from Cariaco Basin, Caribbean Sea - 25_WHOI_OMZ | ecosystem: Environmental > Aquatic > Marine > Oceanic | place: Caribbean Sea: Cariaco Basin | collected 2014-11-08 | reverse complement strand
GTGATGCCTTCATGCCCATGCATTGGAGTGATGCATTTGCCCACCTAGCGCTAGTCGGCTCGCTAATTCCTACTGTGGTTGATCCGCACTCTAACCAACCTGAACTCAAAAATACTGCCATTCGGGTTAGTCCAATGCCTATGCAGTCGGTAGGTAAGATACTGGTGCACCCAGATTGGCAAGATGCCATGGTGGTGCAGTTGCGCACCTTATTAGCCAAGTTTAGTGTGGAAAATGCTGAGATACTAGAAAACGGTCAAGTGGGACTACCGCCATTCACTTGGAGCTTAACTCGGCAGCAAGACAGCATTTTATTTAATATTGCCAGCCCTGATGCGGCGGTTAATAGTCAATGGCTTGAGCCAGCGTTTTGGCAGCAACTGAGTGACAGTCTATTTAGCCAAGCGTTATGTCCAGAGCAAGTCAGTCTGCAAGATGCCGCGCAAGAAAGCCTTATTAATCTAGATCAAGATAGCGCTATTCAGACAGCGTTTACGATGTATAGTCATCCCAATCAACATAGCCAGCTACGATTTATCGCCTCACGAAAGTCATCCGGCGATGCTCCCGTTAATGAGGCACAGGTAGTAAATAATGCGCTTAATAGTAGTGAGTTAGACAGTCATCACGCTACGGAGCAGTTAGTGCTGGCCGTGTATATAGCGCCGAGTCACGAGCAGCTACCAAGCACGCATTGGCTCGACAGCTGTTTCCATGATATGAGCCAAGTCCCTTCGCCCAAATGGTTACTAGCCGGACGGCCTGCCAGTGGCTATATCGATCCCGGTCCTTTGGTCTGCGCCTGTATGTCGGTCGGGGAGAATATCATTATCAATGCTATCACGGAGCAGGGGTGCCATAGTGCCAAGGCTGTAGGGGAGCAGTGCCGGGCAGGGACCAACTGCGGCTCTTGCGTCGGTCAGATTAACGATTTAGTCGCGGAATATGCTTAGTCAAAATAGGCCATGGGCGGGTCATGGCATGTTGCTTGCACCTTGTAGTACATTAGCAACCTGTTAAGCGTCCCACCTAAGCTTAGCAAGATTGCCTCATTATTACGGAGCCAACTGCCATGACAATCTCAAATATTCTCGCTGATTCTACTGCCACCATACTGACGGATGCCAACAGGGTTGAACGTCCCATGGGTACGGTACACCTAGTCGGTGCTGGTTCAGGCGATCCCGAACTACTTACCCTAAAGGCATTGCGAGTCATGCAGCGTGCAGATGTGGTGCTCTATGACAGCTTGGTTTCGGAAGATATTTTAGACATGTGCGCACGCTCCGCAGAGAAGATATTCGTCGGTAAGCGCCGAGCTAATCATGCGGTCCCGCAAGAAGGTATCAATGAACTATTGGTTAAGCACGCGCTAGCCGGTAAGTGCGTAGTGCGCCTCAAAGGTGGTGATCCGTTTATTTTTGGCCGGGGTGGGGAAGAGCTTCAAGAAGTGGTACGTCATGGCATCCACTTTGAGTCTATCCCTGGCATTACCGCCGCCAGTGCGGCTGCTAGCAGTACCGGAATTCCGCTGACCCACCGTGACCATGCACAAGCGGTCAAATTCGTGACGGCCTGCAAAAAGGCCGGTGCCCCTAATGATGACTATAGTGAGTTGCTCGATCCCACCCAAACTGTGGTCTTTTATATGGGCTTAAATCGTCTCAAAGACATGACCCAAGGTCTCATCGAGGCGGGTCGTGCAGCGGACACGCCTTTTGCGATTATTAGCCACGCCAGTCTACCGACCCAGCAGATTCTGATAGGGACGTTAGAAGATATTGCTAGTCAACAAGCGACGGCGCAACTCCCGACACCGGCCTTACTTATTATGGGTGAAGTCGTGACGCTACATAGCGAGCTTGCCCCGTATAACCTCGCCGCCACTAGCAATAAGCCCAGTTATCTGGAGCTAGCTACTCAATGGCCCGCTAGTGAGCACCATGCGGATGCGTTAGCGCTAGCCTAAAGGGTTAGAGATTCTTACGAATATAAGCTAGCTAATTATTCAGTTGGATTAAACGCCTAAGCTGCATTGCTATTAAGCCCTACCAAATTTTTTGGCAGGGCTTTTTTGTGTTCATAACGCAATGATTTAGTCATTTTTAGGCGTTTATTTATAAGGCAGATAGAGCCGTAATGAACCCGTAACCAACCGAGAGTAATCCCTATTTATAGCTGAATGCCTTAATCATTAGCACCTCTGATATATCAGGCCTTTGATAAGCAAAGTTAAATTTTATTAATTAAATTTTAAGTATATTTAATATATTAATTAAGCTATATTCATATGCTAGCAATATAGGTTTGCCGATGCGAGATGGTGTCTTAATGGAGCTGATAGGGAGTGACTATTATTAATTTTGGTTAAATCAACCGGTCATAATAGGAGGGTTTAGGTAATACGCATAGTAGATGGTAAGGACAAGTGACAAAGCATTAAACCCTAAGCCATTGAGTTAGCAAGGATGCTACGGCTAGAAAAAAACTATCACTACAAGGAGGTATGATAATGGGAATGTTTGCTTATAAAAATTATGCAGAGCCAGAGGCGGCACAACTGGTGGCTGACGCGCATAGACTCTCTGCTTTTACCAATGCGCATAACTTCTCTGGACTACCAGGGGCTACGTTATTGAATTTACTCGGAGATATTACGGGAAATTTATTCGCTAATGAGACCAATGTTAGTATTCCTGAGGGCTGGCAAGAGCTCGGCCCTGCAGACTTAAAGCTCAGTCCGGATGCCATGGATATTACGGGGTATTATACGTTTCCCAGTTTGTATACCGGCGATTTGGCGTTAGGAGGGCCGCAAGCCAAAGTCTTCGCCCAATATGACGAGGCAGGCAATGTCAGTAAAGTAAATCTAAACTTCTGCGGTACCAATAATTTAATCGATACCGTAGATTATTTGGATCTTAATAGAGGCAGAGGTGCTGAGCTTTATGAGCCACTCCTCGAAGTTATCAAAGACTTCACTCAGGAAAATGGCTTGGCAGGCAGTGACGTTTTAATTAGTGGCTTCAGTTTAGGCGGAGGCTTGACTAACATGATGGCAGAAGAGCGCCATGACTTAGCTCAAGGTTTTTTCATTGAGTCGGACTATATAGGTATCGAGCCGCCAACTATTTATAACGATGCCGACGTAGTATTAAACTTTGGGTTTGAAAATGACGCCGTCTATCGTATTACCGGTAATGCTGATAGCTTTGTGGGGGCATTAATAGATATGGACCCCGGTCTTATTAACCCTGACCGAGACTTTGCCAGCAGTATGGACAATTTGGTCTTATTCAATGATGTCTATGCTTCTCCTATTTGGGAGGTCAGCCCCTTTTCTATCTTGAATATCCCTATAGGCTGGTACAGCCATTTCAATGCCATTACGACCACGGCTATCCCGCGCATTATTGACTCAACCTTCTATGAGTATACGCAAAAAGACAGCACGGTAATCGTATCAGAGTTGTCTGCCCTTAGTCGCGATACGACTTGGGTAAGGGATAAGCCGACCCACACTTCCGACCATTACAACACCTCGGCATTTTTAATTGGTACAAAATACAGCGACTTAATTGCAGGAGGCAATAACTCTGACCATATTGACTCAGGGCATGGCAACGACACTATCAAAGTAGGTAAAGGCGTCGATCACGTGGATGGTAATGAGGGCCGCGATGAGATTCGTGTGGCAGGCCGCGGTAAGGATTGGCAGGTCTATCAGATGCAAGATGATACGCTATTCTTCATTGATAAGGACGGCAACAATCTGGTGGAAGCGGATAATATAGAATCGGTAAGTTTTCAAGACGAGTTACTGAGTCATCAGCATAATTATTTGATTACGGATATAGGGTTAGTCGACCAACGACCTGTTATGAACTGGTTAAATAATGGGGATAAGAACTTTGCTGAGCATGTTGAAGGTACTGCGGGTAATGATGCACTAATGGGGCAAGTAGTCTTTGGTCAAGCAGGCGATGACACCCTGTGTGGCACCACACAACAAGATGTATTACATGGCGGTAGCGGTGAGGATCGCCTACAAGGTTTGGCGGGTAACGATCGCTTATTCGGGGCTGAAGGCGACGACTTCTTAGCTGGCGGTCGGGGCAATGACCAGTTAATTGGCGGACTTGGTAATGATACCTTTAGCATTGGCGAGCGAGCGGGACACGATGTCATTGTCGATTTCAATAATGATGTGGGTTACCAAGATATCATTAGTTTTCACGGCAATTTGTTTGTAGACAATAGTGACTTGGCGGCTAGTACTACGCAAAAAGGGCATGACGTCTTGGTGACTATGGGACGTTGGGATAGTGTGGTTATTGAAAATGCCCTAGTGGTTGATGTGCTGAACAATGCGGTTTTAGGCTAGTCTGCTTTTTAATTAGTAGCCACTCTGTCAATTAATAGCCACACTTTTAGTCAATAGCTATTACTGTTATCCAAAAGTAATAGTCACAACCAACAGGCGAACTTCATCAGACCTCAGTTAATAACTGGGGTTTTTTGCTTTCAAAATAACGGTTAATAAGCGTTATACCCTCAAGAATCAGTTGTAATGTTTAGAATAATTTAAGAAGTAATAATAAAAAATATCGCTATAAATTAGTACTTTAGACTAAATATCCCGACATATGACGGCTTATTATCGACGACTATTGCTATGATAAACACAGATTATTATTAAGGTTTAATACATAGAATAGGGATTAGGTCAAGATTATATAATGAGTATAGGGTATGAAATATTAAGAAACGCTTTATTTTATGTCTTAATTATAAACAAAAGTTAATTATTGAATCTTATTTTTAATAATATCAGCTACATAAATAGAGATAATATTCTTGCAAAATATGCTCTAGATTATCATGGTGGTTATATATAAGAATTTACATAATTAAAGCCCTAAATGTAAGAAGAGTTTCTATAGTAGATCCTATGTACTGAAGGTTTTCTGAGTAAAATCTTATTAAATATAGTATTTTCATACTCTTAGATATGGTATGAGATTGGAGCTACTTATCATGATAAAAAATAGAATTTTAGCCCCTAATAAATTAGGAAAAAAAATTATAATAATTTACTTATGTTTATCAATTGGATATACAAGTGTTTTCTGACTCAAAAAACCAAGTTTGCTAATTGAAGTTATTATTACAGTAGTGTTAAATAAGGCCACTTAGGAGATTAATTGTCGACAACGTAAGGATGCGTATTCTATGGCCATGTTTGATTATAAAAACTATTCTACCGATGCAGCTGCTCAATTAGTTGACGAAGCGCATCGCCTCTCAGCTTATACCAATGCTTCCAATTTTTACGGTTTACCGGGTGATACGCTCCTTAATTTTGTAGGGGATATCAGCGGTGATTTGTTGCCGAGCTCCCCCAATGTAGGTATCCCAGACGGCTGGCGCGAGCTTAAGCCTAGTGACTTAGGCGTGAGTGAAGACCTCGTTGATAGATCCGGCTATTTCCAAATCGAAAGCTTTTATACGGGGAAAGCTGTTGAAGGCCCACAAGCCAAAATCTTTGCCCAGTATGATGACGAAGGCAATGTCACTAAGGTCAACCTCAACTTCAGCGGTACCAATGGGATCGCCGATATCATTGACTATCTAAATCTAAACACCCGAGAAGGGGTGGAGCTGCTAGAGCCTATCCTAGATATCGTCAAAGACTTTACTATCGCTAATGGCTTAAAAGGCAGCGACGTCTTGGTTAGCGGCTATAGCTTAGGTGCTGGCTTGACCAACGTGATGGCGGAAGACCGAGCAATATTGTCCGACGGCTTTTTTACCGATTCCGATTACATGGCCTTTGAAGTCCCTAAAATTTATGACAATTCTGATGTCGTCTTAAACTTCGGTTATGAGAATGATGTGGTGCACCGGGTCGCTGGGGATGCTACAACCTTCCTAGAAGCTTTAGGGCAGGGCAAACCTGGTTTAGTCAACCCTGACCGTGAGTTTGACAGCTCAACAGATAACGTCGTCTTATTTAATGATATCTATGCTTCGCCAGTTTGGGATTTAAGCCTTTTTTCCTTATTAAACATTCCGGTAGGTTGGAATGCCCACATCAATGGCGTGACCACCGACGCGATTACCCGTATCAAAGACTCCACCTTTTATGAGTACACCGATAAAGACAGCGTGGTTATCGTTAGTGAGTTGTCGGCTATTAGTCGCAACACGACTTGGGTCAAGGACAAAGCCACCCATACCTCAGACCATTTTGGCGACTCAGCTTTTATCATCGGTACCCAATTTAATGACTTAATTGCAGGGGGTAGCAACTCGGATTATATCGATGCCGGTGCAGGCAATGACACCATTCGTGCTGGTAAAGGAGTGGACCATGTTGATGGCGGAGCCGGTCAAGATCAACTGCGTTTAGAAGGTCGTAGCACCGATTGGAATGCCTATCACATGGATGACGGCACCTTATTCTTCGTCGATAAAACAGGCAATAACCTCGTGGAGGCCGATAACGTCGAGTCGGTAAGCTTCCAGAGTGAGTTAATCAGCCATACGAATAATTACACTATCACTGAAAACGGTTTAATTGATAATCAGCCCGGCCTTAACTGGTTCTTTAACCGCGACGTGACCTTTGGTAAAGCCACGGAAGGCAGCGATGCTAACGACAGTTTATCGGGCAATATTGTCTTTGGCCGTGGTGGTAATGACACCATTAACGGTACCTCAAAAGGAGACGTGTTGCATGGTGGTAGCGGTGATGACAGCTTGCAAGGTTGGGCAGGTAACGATCGTCTATTCGGTGGTGAGGGTCACGATAGATTAGATGGTGGTCAAGGTAACGACCAGCTGTTTGGCGGTATGGGCAATGATACCTTCGTCTTTGGCAGCAAATCAGGTCACGATGTCATTCTAGATTTCAATAATGATGTCGGTTATAAAGATATCATCAGCTTTGAGGCAGGTTTATTTAAAGATGCCAATGATTTGGCGGCGCATAGCTCGCAAAAAGGTGATAATGTCGTCATTAACATTAGCCGCGCAGATAGCGTAACGATTGAACATGCTATGTTAGATGACGTGCTAAGCAGTGCGGTTCTAGGCTAATGTAGCTCTCCTTTATTAAATAGTCATCACCTTGAACCCTTAGCCTAGCTAGGGGTTTATGCTTTTATGTAGCGACAAGTTTTCGACAGGCAGTCACTAAGTTTGTACTGTTTTTATCCTTATAAGTAATTAGTATAGTCGTAATTGATATTTAGAATGACAGCGCTGACACGGTACACTGACGCCCCAATTTTTATTGGTGCTAGACATTAAAAAACTTGGTTTTATAGTCGGGTTTACCTTCTGATTTGTACTATGATTTATTTACGAGTTTATATTTGTTTCTAGCGCCCTAGTAATATTTAGTGATTACCCCATATCCTAGATCAGAACTCTGCTGAGTAAGATTATTAAACATAGCGCATCTCCAGCTTGTATTGAAGCGGATAGCTCTATTATTTTGCCAGTCGCTACTTTGTGCAGCCGTAGTCAACCCTACATTTATAGGATACTACCTGCCTTCAACATTACGTATTTAACCGTATTCATTGATTCATCTTATTTGCAGACCAAAGTGTTATTTCACTAGGTCAATACCACTTATTTAATTTTATCTGGCTAAAAATACTTAAATTATTTAACCTAAGTAAAGTCTTGAAATTAAGCTTATTAATTGTAAATAACACCCCTTATGAAAGGAATTCTTATGACCCATCGCAGCCTATCTAGCTTATCTAAAGTTGCCGTCGTCGCTACTAGCGTTTTGCTACTTGCCGCCTGCAACAAAACGCCCACTAATGAGAATACAGATGCCAATGCTACGGCAGAGACAGGCTCAGATTTAATGAACCGTATCAGCAGTGGCGGGACTATTAACGTAGGTACGGAAGGGACGTATCCGCCGTTTACTTACCATAATGAAAAAGGCGATTTGACCGGCTATGATGTCGAAGTCACTCGCGCTATTGCCGACAAATTGGGCGTGAAAGTTGAGTTTAAAGAAACTCAGTGGGATGCCATGCTCGCAGGCCTTGACTCAAAACGCTTTGATATGGTGGCCAATCAGGTAAGCTTGACCACGCCTGAGCGTAAGGCCAAATATGATAAAGCGGACGCTTATAGTTGGTCAGGAGCGGTGGTATTGGCCAAGAAATCAGACAGCCGTTTTAATGCTTGGGAATCGGTAAAAGGCCTAAAGTCTGCGCAATCTTTGAGCAGTAACTACGGTGAATTGGCTGAAAAATATCAAGCGGAAGTCGTACCAGTAGATGGTATGGCGCAAGCGATAGAATTGGTTAAGCAGGGCCGTGCTGACTTTACGATGAACGATAACTTGGCGGTACTAGACTATCTCAAAAAATTCCCCGACAGCGATCTTGAGATTAAATTAACCGCTCCTGCTGAAGAAAAAACGGGCTCAGGCTTAGTGCTTCGTAAAGGTGATGACGCTGTAGTAGCCAAGCTAAACGAAGCCATGCAAGCCCTAAAAGCAGACGGTACTCTGACGCGTTTGAGTGAAGAATTCTTTGGTGAAGATATTAGCCAACCATGATCTTGGCTTCAGGAGTCGCCACTGCAATGAGCTGGTTAACGCAATTTTTAGCAATGCTGCCGTTTATGACGGAAGACCGTGCACATATCGTCATAACCTCCTTTTGGCCGATGCTCAAAGGCGCCTTGCTCTATTCTATCCCCTTAGCGTTGATATCCTTCGCTATTGGGATGGGTATTGCGTTAGTCGTCGCGCTCATTCGCATTGTGCCACGCGCTGCTTTTTGGCATAAAATTGCCTATCGCTTAGCGCGAATTTATGTCTCAGCGATTCGCGGCACCCCCATGTTGGTGCAACTGTTCATTATCTTTTATGGGTTGCCCAGCATTGGCATAAAGTTAGAGCCATTACCTTCAGCGGTGATTGCGTTCTCGCTAAATATTGGGGCGTATGCATCAGAAACGGTTCGAGCCTCTATTCTATCGATTCCGAAAGGGCAGTGGGAGGCAGGAGCTACGGTTGGTTTAAGCTATCTCAAAACCTTCCGTCATATCATCTTGCCGCAAGCTTTACGAGTATCTGTACCGCCCTTATCTAATACTTTTATTAGTCTGGTGAAAGACACGTCATTAGCATCTCTGATTTTAGTTACAGAGCTGTTTAAACAGGCGCAAATCATTACTGCTCGCAACTATGAGTTTATGTTGGTTTATACCGAGGCAGCTCTGATTTATTGGACCATTTGTCTGTTATTGAGCAGCTTACAAGGTCGTTTAGAGCAGCGTTTAGACCGTTATGTCGCTAAATAACGGACCACTTTGCTGCGAACCTTGCAGCTACTAGATACACCGCTCACTCTATCGACCGTTCGTTTTACCTACAGTTTTAGCCAATCAGACTCAAGTAAACCAAGGAAAGCTATGATTCAAGTCAGTAATATCCATAAAGCCTTTGGCGATAATGAAGTGTTAAAAGGCATTGATTTGAACATTGCGAAGGGCAGCGTGGTGGTGATTCTGGGGCCTTCTGGCTCGGGAAAAACCACCTTTTTGCGTTGTCTCAATACCTTAGAGACCCCGGAGCAGGGCGTCATTAGCTTTGATGATGGCAGCTTGCGAGTCGATTTTGGCGCTAAGCCCAATAAGCGAGAGCTGGCCGCTTTGCAGCATAAATCGGGCATGGTGTTTCAATCTTATAATTTATTTCCGCATAAGACCGCTTTAGAAAACCTCATGTTAGGCCCGGTTATCGCTCAGGGTAAGAGTAAAGACGCCGTGCGTACTGAGGCGCTAGCGCTGCTAGAGAAGGTCGGTTTGTCGGATAAAGCAGATCTCTATCCTTTTCAACTGTCTGGCGGTCAGCAACAGCGGGTCGGTATTGCGCGTGCCCTAGCTATTCAGCCAGATTTACTGCTATTTGATGAGCCTACTTCCGCATTAGATCCCGAGTTAGTGCAAGATGTCCTTGAGACTATGAAACAGCTGGCGTCAGAAGGTTGGACGATGGTGGTAGTCACACATGAGATTAATTTTGCTCGGGAAGTCGCTGATAAAGTCGTACTTATGGAAGGCGGCTATGTCGTCGAATCGGGTACTCCTGAACAGCTTTTTGAGCTATCAACCCATCCCCGTACGCAGGCGTTTTTACAACGTATTACGACTCAATAATGCTTACAGTTTTATGATTTACCAATCAGTATCTATAGGCTTGCTTATAGATACTGTTTTTTTAAGTACACTACAGCTGCACTCAATTTAAACTATCTTCTTAATCAATCCAAAGAAAGTATTCAGCCATTCGCGCCTCATTCTGTCCAATAAAACATACCTTTTCTGCTTGCGTGCGCGGTCGATGATGGCTGTCTGCGCCGCAATTTTTTGTGCGTCTGATAAGCCATTGGGTTTGATCCGTCTTCAGCTCAGCGACCGTGTCATAGCCATGCCACTGTGCCACTTCACTCTTAATAGCGTTATAGGTATCATTTAATAGCTTATCGGATTGAGCGTATTTACGATCAATTAATCCCGCATTGCCCGTTAAAGGCAGGTAGTCAGTAGACTCTTGAAAGTTGAGTTCGCTCATTCTTTTGAGTTTGGCATCACTGAGAGAAACGGTATTATCTCCTAAATCAATAAAGCCACTAATTCGATTATCACTAAAAACATACCCTTGGAAGCCACAAGGCGTCACGCCATCTTTACATAAACTGTGCTTGGTTTTCGCTGGATAAATCTTGACGGTAAAAGGCGTTACTGGTGATTGTTTATCCTTATCTGCTGTAAATCCCCAACCCGCCAAATCAGTGGCCACTAGCGCCATATCATCACAACTGACATAGCCTTCTTCACAGCCATAGTACAGATTCAATCGCTGACCTTGAATGTCCATCCCCATAATTAAATTAGACTTTATTGGAGCAACGGCGCTACTGCTAGCAGCGGCTGTAAACAAAGCTAGGGCTACAATAAATGGGTTAAATGGGCGGGCAAAACGACTGAGGTTGGACACCAAAGTGGGCATAACATATCCAGGGTATAAAACGTAAAAGCGGGAAATGATAGAGCAAATTTGCTACGAGTAATAGGAAAAACTCTGTTAAATGCTGCTCTTATCCAAAGTTTTTGTATGGTTTTATTTTAGTTTTAAAGAAACTATAGCATAAGTCATTAAGAAAATATTAATAATCTAGCGGGCGATGCTAGCTGTGGTCATTTCTACTGCAGACCTTACATGAACCCTCATGCTTCATAGTGGCGCTTAACTCATTATATTGGTGCTAAGTGACTTATATCGGTGCATATCCTAGCGCCTAAGCTCTATTTTGGCGTCATAAATGCTCATTTTAGTGGCATAAAATTTGTAGCAACTTTAAGTATACAGACAGCTAAAAAATTTTGGCAGGTTTTCAAGAATGCAGGTAAATACTGCATTTTGATAGTCAGTATTGAATAGTTATAAATGAATTAGTGAGGGTAAATAGCCTTTATGGCATCAGACTTAGCTATTGCTGTGACCCAACCATTGAGTATGCTGTCCGGTTGGCACTCTATCTTAGAGTTGGGTTTTAATGCGTTAGGGTCTAAGACTCGACTGTATAAACGTCAGCACTGCGGCGCGCTACAAGTTCAGCGGGCGCTGTATCCTGAGCCTGACTCGCCAACTGCTGCCAACCAATCGGGCATTTGCCATGCGATTATTCTCTATCCCCCCGCGGGTATTGCGGCAGGCGACAAACTTGACATTAATCTCTATCTCGCCCGTAACAGCCATGCAGTACTGACGACGCCGGGGGCGGGGAAATGGTATGGCAAGGAGCAGGATAAGAGCCAGTCGCAGGACTATGATAATGAAGTGAAAAACCAGTATTGTGCAACAGATGCTAATTTTGCCCGTCAGGATATTAGAGCAGCCGTGGAAGAGGGCGCTTGTCTTGAATGGCTGCCACAAGAAAGTATTGTCTTTAACCATGCCAATATGCAGGCACGCGCACAGTTTGATTTAGCGAATAGTAGCCGTTTGCTCACTTGGGATATCGTGGTCTTTGGTCGGCAAGCTTATGAGGAAGTGTTTGCCTGCGGTCAATACCGTAATGAATTAACGATTCGTCGTGACGGCAAGCTCATCGTTTACGAGAACAGCAATCAAGCCGCTGGATCACGTTGGTTTACCTCACCGTTGGCCATGGCAGGTCAGCATGTGGTTGGGACCTTTTGGGCGGTTCCGGCGAGAGATACCTTGGCTTCTGACCGCAAAACCAAATTGACTCAAACTATTGTCATTTTACGGGAGCAGATTGCTAATCAAAAGTTGCCCGTAGTCTGCACTCAAACCGAGCAGGCGATTTGTATTCGTTACCTCGGCGATGATGTTCAGGCGTGTCTTTCAGCATTCTCTACACTTCGGCACGTGCTGCGCCAAGAGTGGTGGCAGCTAACCCAACATAAACCGCGAATCTGGGATACTTAATCGCCCTAAGCGTATAATTTCTTACCGTGCAAATAATTCAAATCTTCTGAAAATAGTCAAAGGACAAACCATGCAGCTAACCCCCACTGAAAAAGACAAACTGCTCCTCTTTACTGCGGGTATGGTTGCAGAACGCCGTAAAAATCGTGGAGTAAAATTGAACTATCCTGAGGCGATTGCCTATATCAGCATGATGCTGCTTGAAGGCGCGCGTGATGGTAAGACGGTAGCCGAGCTGATGAGTGAGGGCAATACTTACTTAAGCCGTGATGATGTTATGGATGGCATTCCGGAAATGATTCATGACGTTCAGGTAGAGGCAACGTTCCCGGATGGGACGAAGTTGGTTACGGTTCATGATCCTATTGTTTAAAGTTAAAACTAATTATAAGTACCCATAAAAAGGACGCCACCGTGAGCCAAGACCCTAATTTTAATAGCCCTAATTCTAATAGCCCTGATGCTAATAGTGCAAAGCAACCATTAGCCAGTAGTAACCAGCCTGAGCCGCATTTTGAGTCACCAGCAGCCATCGGTGGCTACGATATTGCAGACGGCGACATTGTTATTAATGAAGGGCGACCGACGATTCAGCTTACCGTCACCAACACTGGTGATCGTCCCATTCAGATTGGCTCACATTATCACTTTGCCGAGGTCAATAGCGCGCTAGAATTCGACCGCAAATTGGCAACAGGCTACCGATTAAATATCATCTCTGGCACCGCTATTCGTTTTGAACCGGGTCAATCACGAGATATTGAGCTGGTTGCATTGGCGGGCAAGCGCGAAGTTTATGGCTTCCGTGGTGATGTCATGGGCGCGTTAGATAGCGAGGAAGACAAGGGAACTACTGACAATGTCCAGCAATCAACTCAGCAATCAACGCTGCCCTCAACTAAGAAAATATCTCGCCGCATATACGCTGAGCATTTTGGACCAACGACAGGTGATAAAGTCCGCTTAGCCGATACCAACCTTTGGCTCAAGGTCGAAAAAGACCTCACCACTTATGGCGAAGAGGTCAAGTTCGGTGGTGGCAAAGTCATCCGTGACGGCATGGGGCAGGGACAAGAGCCGGACGCTAAGGTCGCTGATACGGTTATCACCAACGCGCTTATTGTTGACTACACTGGCATCATCAAAGCCGATGTGGCTATCAAAGACGGCCGCATTAGCGCCATTGGCAAAGCAGGCAACGCG
>Ga0098065_1000729_pt1 | contig 13722 bp, 10 predicted proteins | sample 25_taG_FD_75062 | JGI IMG/M metagenome (GOLD analysis project Ga0098065, IMG submission 75062) | Marine viral communities from Cariaco Basin, Caribbean Sea - 25_WHOI_OMZ | ecosystem: Environmental > Aquatic > Marine > Oceanic | place: Caribbean Sea: Cariaco Basin | collected 2014-11-08 | reverse complement strand
TATAGCGAGGCCAATCAATACCTTTACCTCTATGCTATAGGCCGCCTAGCGAATAAGTCTTATCGTGAAGCCGCCATGCAGCTCGACTACGATATTAATCAAGACAATCAGCGTAGCAGCCATTTATTATCGGATGAGACCCGTCGTTTCGCCTATCGTATTCTCGGGGTAGAGCGTATGGGTCATAACACGGATGATGGCTTTAATAGTGAGGCAGTAGATTGGTTCCGCAAGAGTGTGGGCGAGACTTTTAACTTCCAAGAAGCTCGCGATTATGCGGTCGCTGCCATTCGTTTTAGCGAGTGGAATGACGTGCTTGAAGCCATCAGTAGTATGGACGCACAGGTACAAAAAGAAGACGTCTGGCAGTATTGGTTGGCGCGAGCCTATGAGCAGGGCAGTGATGCCAGCAAACGAGGCATAGCCAAGCAAATCTACCAGCGCCTCGCCAATAAGAACAATTATTATGGTTTCCTAGCCAAAGACAAAGTCGGTCAACGTTTTGATGCCCGCAGTTTAGGTGGGTCAGCGCTACCTAACGTGAGCAGTTATGACCAAGCCCGCGTAATGAAAGACCCGCATTTCGCTCGAGCTTTTGCCCTTTATAACTCACCGGCTAGCAGTGCCTATTCTAACCGTGAGTGGAACTGGGCGGTGAAAAAAGCCCGTGACAATCGTGATGATGCGCTTATCATTGCGGCTGCAAAGCAAGCTCATGATATAGGCTGGCTAGACCGTGCAATCTATGCGATTGATAACTCTAGCAATGCCGTCAGCTATGGACTCTCACACCCGATGCCGCATCAAAGCTCAGTGGTGCAGTATAGCCGCTCAGCTGGTATTGATCCCGCGTGGGCTTACGGCATTATGCGTCAAGAAAGCCGTTTTGTGACCTCCGCACGCTCGCACGTGGGCGCTAGTGGTCTGATGCAAATCATGCCGGATACCGCCAAGTATATCGCGCGTAATCTTGGTGAGTCCTACAGCTCAGACCGAGCCAATAGCGGTGATACCAATATCCGCTATGGCACTTGGTATATGGGGGATATCCAATCAAAACTGGGTGGCCAACCCGTGCTAGCGACCGCCGGCTATAATGCAGGGCCTAACAAAGCCAAACGTTGGCAACCGGTGTACGGTAGTCTAGCTGCCGACCAGTATGTGGAGTCGATTGCTTATCCTGAGACCCGCGATTATGTCAAAAATGTCATGGAAAACGCTACGATTTATAGCAGTCTGTTAGGTCAGCCACAGTCTATTACTCAGCGTATGGGCACAGTGCCAGCAGGCTATTAATCGTCGGCTCTTAGCTCTTAGCACTTCATCACAAGCTGTCCATCAGCGTCTTATTGACAACGGCACCTAAGGGTGTCGTTTTTTTATGCTAACGATAGCTGCGTAGCCCGGTAAGAGGTCTTAATATCGTTATGACAATCAATATCTGCGCTAGAGTCACTGGTATAAAATTGCGCCCGCCTCATATCATGACTTTTAGCCAGAAAATTTATATTAGTGACTGGTGATTTACCCTCTTTTAATAGGAGGGGTTGTAGCGACCATCAGTAGGGCAGCTAGCGCATAAAAAAGCGCTATAGAAGACCTTTATTTTTCATTATTACCAATAAATAAGGGTCTAAGAAAAATTAAAACCTAGCTAACTAATTGCTAAAGGAATACCTAATTTACGTGAAATGTACGTTTCGCATATGGTATTTAAAATGTAAATCCTCAATAATACTAATAGTTAAGGCTTTGTATACCTTAGTTACGAGCTATTAAGAGTCTAGACAGCTTATCTGAATAAAAAAGTCGTAAGCATTCTCTGAAAATAGTCGTGCAGGAATCATCAAGTACTTGATAAGCACTAATTTTATTAGCCTGTATAGAGGCGAAGGTCGTTAGCATTAGCTCAATAGCCACGGCTCATTGCTAAACCAACGTAGGCGATGCAAGTAGGTGATGGTAGCTAGATAATAAACAAAGCTTTGTTCTTTAGTAATGAATCAGCAGCAGTTAATCAGTAAGTAAAGATAAATATTGTTGAGAATAGACCTGTTAAACCTCTTAATAATAGACCCAATAAGCATTATATAATCAACACTGTATAAATTGAGCCTTTCTTCTTTTATTCACTATATTTTAGTTACTAAAATTGCTAGCCAGTAGGATGTTTCTGTGAGTGTGAGCGAACTTAATGATAACTCTTTGGTATCGTACCATCAGGCTTATGCAGCCACTCTCAAGTCTTTTCTACTCCGCCTTGCGAGTCGTGAGTCTGCAAAAAATAGCGCCTTATCTGCGCGACACTCATCGACTACAGCTAGGGGTCAAGGGATGCCTAGCTTTATGATTAAAGCTATAGTAATGCTCACTTTACTAGTGGGCAGTATTGCGCTGACTCCCGCCTATGCTGCGGGCAATGCTAAAGTAGGCCAGCGCATCTTAATGATTGAGATGGCGCCTGCCTTGTGTAGCATCTATCCAACACGAGCAAAGATGCGTCAATGTTTAGAGGGTTACTCGCTGACAGTTTCGGGTCTAGATTTAGGTTATGGCGATAGCTGTGGTCGGGGCGGCAGAGCGGATTTGACCCCGCTACAATTGCGCGTCGTTAATAAAGTGATGCCCGATGCTACCGTCCGCGATCAAGCATGGCGTCGTTATGGGGCCTGTAGTCCGCTGCGTTCAAGTTTCTATTTCCGACAAATTGTTAGCCATGCGAGTGAATTAAAGCTACCACGTGAGTTGAATACAGGCAACAGTTATACGGTCTCGAAATCGCGATTCTTAAGCCAATTACTCCGCTTAAATCCAGGTATGAGCGCCGCTGGGGTAGACCTAATCTGCCAAGATGCCAGTCGCCGTCAGTCTGTCCTCACTGAGATTCATATTTGCTATCAAGGCAATAGCTTTGGCCGTTGTCCCTCTGTAGTGGATAACTGTGGCAGCAACTTTATCATTTCAGGCGGCAAATAAGCTAAGATAACCTTGAAATTCTACCTAGACGCTTGCGCAAACTAGGTGATACACTACCTCTCGAAAAATAAGAAAGGTGACCAAGCCGAGCGGGTGACATTAGTCTCTGCCGCTGTCCTAGTCCATTGCTATCTTAGGTAATGCTCACCAATATAAGTTATTAGTGACTTGATATAGAGCACAAAATAACAGGTGGTCAATACGGGTAGCCAACTTTGTTATCTTGCTTATTATTCCCTTTTATAACGACCTAATTTACTATAGGGTCGGCCTGCCCTCATGACACGAGCCGTATGTTCGCCATGAACAGTCGCAATCCGTCGTCATCATAATCTATATTAATTAAATCGGAGAGTTATATGAAACAGCCAATTCGAGTTGCCGTCACTGGTGCTGCTGGTAATATTAGTTATGCCATGTTATTTCGCATCGCTGCAGGCGAAATGTTAGGTAACGATCAACCTGTTATCTTACAATTACTCGAGATTACACCAGCACTAGATGCGCTAAAAGGTGTGGTCATGGAGCTTGAAGACTGTGCTTTTCCATTGCTAGCCGGCATTGTACAGACTGATGATGCAGAAGTTGCTTTTAAAGATGTTGACTATGCCTTATTAGTAGGCGCGCGTCCTCGTGGCCCTGGTATGGAGCGTAAAGACCTACTAGAAGCGAACGCTGCCATCTTCTCAGTGCAAGGTAAAGCGCTAAACTCTGTCGCTAGCCGTGACGTGAAAGTATTGGTTGTAGGCAACCCTGCAAACACTAACGCTTTGATCGCTCAGCGTAATGCACCTGATTTAGACCCACGCAACTTTACGGCTATGACCCGTCTGGATCACAACCGTGCTATGGCACAGTTGGCTGAAGAGACCAAAACTACCGTTAATGATGTCAAGAAAATGATCATCTGGGGCAACCACTCATCAACTCAGTATCCTGACCTGACTGCAGCTACTGTTGAAGGTAAACCTGCTCTTGATTTGGTGGACCGTGATTGGTACGAAAACAGCTATATCCCAAGCGTACAAAAACGTGGCGCAGCTATCATCCAAGCTCGTGGCGCCTCTTCTGCCGCTTCAGCTGCCAACGCTGCTATCGCGCACATGCGTACTTGGGCACTAGGCACTGATGAGAACGATTGGGTATCAATGGGCGTTTATTCAAACGGTGAGTACGGTATCACTGAAGGCTTAATCTATTCATTCCCTTGTACTTGTAGCAATGGCGACTGGTCTATCGTTGAAGGCGTAGACACTTCATCTGATTTCTCTAAAGAGAAAATGGCCGCTACTGAGCAAGAATTGACTGAAGAGCGTGATGGCGTAGCACACTTACTGCCATAGGCTTAAAGCCAATTGTGCTTAAAGACAGTTATGCTGAAAGCTATTGAGCTTTTAGGGTAATAAAGAAGTCCTCTATACATTGCGTATAGGGGACTTTTTTTAGGGTGATTTTTATATAAAGACAGGCACGTATAAAAAAAGACTAAGCCAAAGGTAAAGTCAGATACGCAGAAACTACGACCCGTTACGATGAATAACAGCATTTTTATAGCAGTTTGCTATAGTTAATAAGTCATTAAAACAGACTCACGCTAGCTTAAGTTAAATTAAGTAAAACCATATAAGCTCAGCAGTAGGGTCATTATTATATTAATTTTAGGAGTATCTGTATGTTAGGTGAAAACGAATACACCATGAACAACTTGTTTGCTCAATTGGGACTAGACAGCTCGGATGAAGCTATTGAGACTTTTATCGAGAATAACCAATTGGCTAAAGAAGAAAAGCTAACCGAGTCTACTATTTGGTCTGAAAAACAGCGTATGTTCCTACAAGAAGAGTGGAAGCAGGACGCTGCTTGGGTAGAAATCATTGATGAGCTTAACGTTCGCCTGCACCCGACTGCCTAATCTTAAGATTATTCTAATGGTTAAGTGTCACTTTAATTCTTAAGTACAGTTCAATAAAAAACCTGCTAATTAGCAGGTTTTTTTAGGTCTAAACGGTCTGAAATCTCTAGGCTGACAAGCGGCTGTATTTAACCAGCAGTACTATTTAACCAACGGCTCTGTTTAACAACTAGCTCTACTGCTTCGCCCGCCAAGCGCGTAAATCCACCACATCTTGATTAATACCAGCTTTTAAGGCTTCAAGACCATCATACTTACGCTCAGCGTGCAGATAGTGTAAGAAACGAACCTGCAAAGTTTTACCGTATAAATCGCCTTTAAAATCTGGGAAATAGACCTCTAACCGCCAGTCAGCCGGCTTATCTACTGAAGGCCGCGTACCGATATTAGCAGTACCAAATAGACTGTTAGAGCGCAGACCAGCGATGCCTTTGTGTTTACCTTCAGTGGCCTTTTTCCAACCCTTCGAATCGACATTACCTTGGTCATCGAGCACAACGACATCGACGCCAAACACACCATGTAATGCGGGCTTTAAACGGTTTAAGCTGATATTGGCCGTAGGGAAAGCCAGCGTGCGACCAATTTGATCACCGGGTACGACCGCCCCGGTCATAGTGTAATCACGGTCTAGCAGTTGGTTGGCTGTCTCTAATTTACCTGCCGCTAATAATTGGCGAATGCGTGTAGAGCTGATACGGTCGGCTAATAGCGTATTGTCGGTGACTGTATCCAAGGTCGTGACCGGTAAGCCATAGTGCCGTAAAAACTCACTATCGCCGGTACGGTCATGGCCAAAACGGAAGTCATCGCCTAACACGAGGGCTTTGACACTGAGCGTCTGCGCTAAAATATCGGCAAATTCAGTAGCGGATAGTGAGCGGAAGGCATCGTCAAAACTGGCGACGATAAGAGTGTCTACGCCGTAATGGGCAAGCAAGGCTTGCTTTTCTGCCAGGCTCGTCAAGCGAGCAGGAACGGCCATCGGCTCGCCTTTTAAGGCCGCAAAATACTCTCTAGGCTGTGGCTCAAATATCATAACTGCACTGCCAAGGCCTTGCTGCTGTGCCTGAGCTAAAGTCTCGCTCAGCATGGCTTGATGGCCACGATGGACACCATCGAAATTACCAATCGTGAGCACACTGGCAGGCAAAAGGGGGGCAGGCGTAGTCGCGTCAGACTGGGTCTGCAATAGATCATCAAGATAATAGGTGTTCATAAGCAAAGTAGGCACAGCTCAATAAGAAAAACAGAGAGTTAAGAGAGGAGAGTATGTTTAAGGATATCATTATAAAGTAAAATACGCTGTAGCTTTGCACAATTACCGTGAAGATTATGTTGGGCTATATTGGACGGATTATTTACGCTATTAACGAACAAGGTAATGAGCATTTCTATGGCTATATTGGTGGAGTTATCCGCGGGTCAGCACGTGTCTTTAGCGGCCCCTAGCGACTTGCTAGCTATTGTACAAATCTATAATCAGAGTATCGATAGCAAAGTCGCTACGGCAGATCTTAGACCCGTTACGGTGGCGATGCGGCAAAAGTGGTTTGACGCCCATGCTGGCGATAGTAAACGGCCCATTTATGTGGTTAAAAATGAGGCAGGTGCCCTGATGGCGTGGGGCAGTTTTAGCAATCTATACGATCGTCCCGCCTATCATATTAGCAGTGAAATCAGTATCTATGTCGCTACAGAATATCAGCGCCAAGGTCTCGCTAAACGTCTCGCCACCTGGATGTTAACCCAAGCTCCACAGCTAGGCATCAATAATGTCGTCGCGTTAGTCTTTGGCCATAATATGGCGAGCCTAGCGCTATTTGCCCAATTAGGCTTTAGCGAGTGGGGACGGATGCCGCAAGTCTGCGATATGGAAGGCTTTATAGCGGACGTGGTAATGTTGGGTAAAGCGGTGCACCCAGCTAATCAATAATTTTGCGTGACCTAAAAGGCTAGTTATTAAATATCATTTATTAAACATCAAGCATTAAAAAAACATCAGGCATTAAAAACCTCCCCTTGAAAGGGAGGTTTGAAGAAGTGTTTTGACTGGATGTGTAGGTAACTAGGAATACTAACTAACAGATAGACTAGGTCGCTTTGAAGCCATTAATTACCCTAAAATTTTCCATTTACCATCCATCTTCTGCAAGGTATAAGCTAGAGGGGCCGGTTCGGTTTGTCCTTTTAGTCTAATTTCACCCAAGACATTCGCCTGAGTTTTATCGTCACTATAAGTCGTCTTAGTAATGGTAACGCCTGTGACCGTCTGCTGAAAAGCATACTGGGTCTTTGCCAGCTCGTCTGCGAAGTCTTTCATGTCGACATAGTAATAACTGGCCGCTTCTTTAGCATCACCGTAATACAAGGTGTCGATGGCGGCTTTTACCTTAGCTTCCGGCGTATTCGGCTCGACAGGATTACTCATCAAGCTAGGCTGCGCTTGGGCGCCTGCACTGGCCTCTGCACCTGCTGTAGTCGGCAGCACTGCGCCATTAGACTCAGTCGCTTGTTTGTCACTAGCGGCAGTCTCTTTATCAACTACAACCGTATTAGCTTCTGTTGCAGTACTGTTCTCTGTAGCAGAGTCACTATTAGTAACAGGCGTTTCGTCCACAGCAGCTTCTTTTTTATCGCACCCTGAGATTAAAAGTACAGCGGCCAATGCGGCACCTAGCGGTAGAGCTTTCACGAAAAATGTCATATTTTGTTCCTTAATTAACCATGTTTTAATTGACGTGGTCGGAAGCCAGTCGCCAATAATACGATGCCATAGACCATAGCGCCTACCACACAAATAATGCCTACGGCACCAATGCGTTGCCACTGTGCTGACTCGACCGGGTAGTAAGGCAACATGGCGTATAAAGCGGCGACCATAACGGCGCTGGCAAAGCCAAACTGCGCAAATAGCTTTTTCCAATGCGGACCAAAACGGAATAAGTCGCGCTTATGCAAGAAGTAGTACAGCAAACCCGCGTTGACGAACGAGGCACCCGTCGTAGCAAGGGCCAGGCCACCATGTAGCGGCAATTTAAAGAAGTAGAAGATACCGATAAAGATAACACTGAAGACCATGTTAGCAATGACGGCAATAATACCAATTTTCACGGGCGTTCTAGTATCTTGGCGGGCAAAGAAAGCTGGGGCAAAGATTTTAATTAGCATAAAGCCTAAGATACCGCCGGACATACTGCGCAGCGCTAAGCCACTCATTTCAGCATCACGCATTAAAAACTCACCGTGCATAAACAGCGACTGCATCAACACATCAGACAACACAAACAACGCCACAGAGGACGGCAAGCCCACCATAATAATCAGTCGTGATGCCCAGTCTAAAGTCTTACGGAAAGTGACGTCGTCTTTTTTGGCTTCACTGGCCGATAAGCTCGGTAAGATAACCGTACCGATAGCGACCCCGATTAGTCCTAATGGCAACTCACTTAGGCGCTCGGCAGCATATAGCCAAGATACGGAGCCGCCTATCATGAGTGAGGCAAAGACAGTGTTAAGCAATAGGTTGATCTGAGTGACCGACACCCCAAAAATGGCCGGCAGCATCAACTTGAGGATACGGCGTACCCCTTCGTGTTGAAAGTCTACCTTAGGAGCGACCAGCAGTTTTTGTTGCCATAACTGTGGCAGCTGAATCAGGAACTGTAGCAAACCTGCGATGGCAACGGCATAGCCTAATGCCATAATAGGTTTAGAGAACATAGGGGCAAAAATAAGCGCGGCCCCAATCATACACAGGTTGAGAAGGACTGGCGCAAAGGCAGGGGCGGCAAAGCGACCATAACTTTGCAAGACACTACCGGCAAATGCGGTCATGGAGATAAATAATAGATAAGGGAAAGTCAGTCGCAATAAGTCGCTGGCGGTGCCAAACTTATCAGGGCTATCCGCGAAACCAGGGGCAAACAAGGTAATTACCCAAGGCGCTGCAAGGATCACCACCACGGTAAGCGCCGACAAAATCATTAGCAAAGCACCTGAGGTACGGCTAATGAGAATCTGCACTTCTTGTATGGTAAAGCGCTCTTTATATTCAGAAAGGACGGGGACAAAGGCTTGGCTAAAAGCCCCTTCGGCGAACAGTCTGCGCAAAAAGTTGGGAATCTTGAAGGCGACCAAGAAGGCATCCATGAGACCGCCGGCGCCAAAAACGCTCATAAGCACCATATCACGCACTAGTCCTAAAATACGTGACATCATCGTCATTGAGCTGACGACCATGGTGGAGCGGAACAGTTTACTTTTTGCCATGGAGAATCAATGCCTTTAACCATTCGAAATGGAGCGGATTATAGCATTATCTGTTTACCGCAACATGAATTTACGATGGAATGTCATGGACCTTTAGGGTGACTAAAGAGTGACTAAATAGTAAAGCTAAACTTCACTTAGAGCCTGTAAGGTATAAGGTACAACGTCGCTATATACTCTATGGCCTCGATAGCCTCGATAAGCAAATAAGGCAGTCATGAATAATAATTTTCTCGCCGACGCCATCTCCTGCACTTCCAAGTAACGACAACCTAATGCCGCATAATAGCGCTGACGCTTTCGCGTAATTTTGCCCAATCAAAAAAAGGTCCAGGATCGGTTTTACGGCCTGGAGCAATATCGCTGTGCCCGGTTAGGTGCCGGCGGGTCTGTGGGTAGGCTTGATAAATAGCAGCGATGACCGGCGCCAAGGTGGCATATTGTGCCTCGGTAAAGGCTTGAAAGTCTGAGCCTTCCAGCTCAATGCCAATACTATAATCGTTGCATTCTGGTTGCGCTAAATAGCTCGAGCGGCCCGCATGCCAAGCCCGTTCAGCAAAACTCACAAACTGAGTGACACGGCCATCGCGCTGAATAAAGAGATGCGCGGACACTTCCATACCTTCGATGGTTTTAAAGTAGGGGTGGGCGTCCCAGTCTAAGGTATTGGTAAATAAAGCTTCGACATAATGGTTGCCTTTAGCATCGTGCTGCGCAAACTCGTCGGGCGGCAAGCTAATATTATGAATAACAATGGCATTAATTGCCGTGTTATCGGGACGGGGATTAAAGTTGGGGGAGGCGACCCAATTGGCAGGGGTTAAGCGACCGGCGACAATAGTAAAGTCAGCAGCAGGTTGGGCAGTCTGGGGAGCAGTAGTCGGCATAATATCAAGACGATAAATAACTGAAAATCATAGCCTAGGCGAGTTTGCAAAGGGATGCAAGGGGGCGGCATGATTTTATCGGTGCGGACTACAATTGTGGCATGGTCGCTACAGACACGGGCTACTATAATAGCCATACCCATTACCCTGATTCTATAACCTGCTGTGATGCTGCTGAGGATATTATGCGACTCTCGCCCGTGCTGCCGACCGATTATGTGCTGTTAACTCCTATGTCTGTAGTGAAAATGGCAGGCCTTGCGCTAATGACGCTCGCCAGTAGCACTGTTATGGCAGCCGCTACTCAGGCAACAGAGGCCATAGAAACGTCGGTTAGCTCACCGGCGGTTAGCGTTGCTGCCACTGAGTCGGCGAACCCTTACCAGCAGTACCACCAACAGGCGCTCGCATTAAACTTAGCAGAACAAACCACTTGGCGCCGCCTGCTCTATCTTAAAGACAGCAAGCCGGATCAGACGAAAAAAGCTAAAGCCAATACTAGCCCTGTCAAAAATGCTGAGTTTTTTGTCAGTCCGACGGGGCGTAGCGACCCAGAAGTTGAGCTCTTGGCCTTGTTAAAAATGATGACGGCGAACAACCTCTCAGCCGCTGAGCAAAGCCAAAATCAGGCGGTTCTATGCCGCTTTCCTGCGCGTATCCATTGGTTGCAACAGCAGCTTGCTATCCCTGACAATGAGCTGGCGACTATTGACTGTAGCGAGTTTGATGCTTGGATGGCCAAATTGGACCCGCAGCGTCTGTCAGTAATATTTGCTGAGGAGTACTTGGACAACCCGTTATCCGCTTTTGGTCACACGCTCATGTTGATTGACTCTACCAGGAGTCTCGCTGACCCCAGTGCTATCGACCACGCGCATGCCCTGAATGATACGGTTGCGGGCAACCCCGATGATAACTTTGCCCTCTATGCCGTCAAGTCTATGACCGGTCTATATCCTAATGACATCACTATCGACCCTTATCCAGAAAAGTTGGCCTATTACTTACAAGGGGATGAGCGCGATGTTTGGCAGTATCCCTTACAGCTGACCCATGCTGAGATTCAGCAGATTATGCGCCACGTTTGGGAAACCAAAGATTTGGGGCTGCCGTATTATTTTACGACCGATAACTGCGCCTCAGAAATCCTCCGTTATATCGATATAGTGCGTCCTGAGGGCAGTCTGCTCAGTCAACTGCCTTATGTGGTGGTGCCCTCAGATGTGGTGCGACTATTAACTGAGGAAGCTCTAATCACTGAGCAAACTTATTTGCCGGCTGATGACAGCTTACGCCAAGCTAAAATAAATGTGCTAGCTGCACAAGCTAATAATGACATGGCGAGTGTAGAGACCAGCAAGGATACGGACACAAGCATAGATACAGGCACTACAGCTGCGCAGTCCGCCTTATTAAACTTGCCGGAAAGTATAATTAGTAAGGACAATAAGCTCCTGACTACGCCTCTACTGCCTGCTAATAATAATCCTAATGATGCTCATTTGCTGCAACGGGCTATGGTCGGGGTCGGCAGCCGTGATGATTTGGGCTATTTAACTTTAGGATTTCGAGCTGGGTTTCATGATTTATTAGACCGCCCGGATGGCTATCCAGAGAATTTTGCTTTAGAGGGCGCGACCCTGTCTTTTCGCGTCTACGATAACGATGACAACGATAGCAATCGTCCTAAGCAAAAAAGTGTCGTGCTACAAGACTTAACCTTGATTCGTGGTCGTTCCTTCAATCCGATCAACAGTGCGAAGACGGGCAAGACTTGGGGTCTTAATCTAGGCGCTACTCGGGTAAATGATGGTTCAGAGCCCGCTGGTGGCGACCATTTGGTGGCGAATGCTGCTTATGAGCAAGGGGTGTCGGTAGGTTTCGGCGGGGCTAAAGCGGGTTCCGGACAACAACCGCCACAACTGTGCTATGCGCTCGGCACGGGGATGACCCAAGTGGGTAAAGGGATTAACAATGGCTGGCGCGTAGGGGTTGGGGCCAATCTCGGGTGTCGTTATCAAGTCTCGCCAAAGTTACGCGCTCAGGCTGAAGTACAAGTGCCTTATTGGTATCATGGCGATATTGATGTAGATGCGAATACTGGCGAGCGCGGCACGGGTCATTATTGGCAACCGATAGCGACTCTAGGCGTGCAATACGATATTGACCGCAACCAAGCCATACGTTTGCAAGGCAACTACGAATTTCAAGATAGAGTGCGTGATAAAGAGGACGTGCAATTGGCTTATGTGAAGTATTTTTAGGATAGGCTGAGCAGTAGCACCAGGGCAGAATGATTAAAACGACTATTAATAATACTAATAAGGACATAGCATGACAGCAGCCAATCCAACCAATATTCTAGTTATCGGTCAAGGCGATATTGGCAACCCTGTGACCAATCAATTAGCGCAGCAAAACCAGCAGGTAACCGGCCTTGCCCGCCGTGAGCGCAGCAATTATCGCCTAGACGATAAAGTGGGCTTTTTGCAAGAGGACGCCCTGAAGCTTACGGCTGAGCAGATTAGTGACTTTACGCACATTGCCATTATCGTTACGCCTGATCAATATGATGTTGAGGCTTATAAAAATACTTATTTTGGCATTGCCCAGCATATTGCTGATTTAGCGGATGATTTACCAAAACTTAAGCGCGTGGTTTTTATCTCTTCAACCGGCGTCTATGGTCAGGATGATGGTGAGTGGATAGACGTCACTGTCGAACCTGTGGAGCCCAAGCGCGGAGCTTCCGTCTATATTCTCAAAGCCGAACAAGTCTTGCAGCAAACCTATGGTGACAGAGCGGTAATTATTCGTCCTAGTGGCATTTATGGAGAAGAGCGTTTAATGCGTGTTCGTAAGGCGCAAGAAGCGGAGAAGTCCTCTATGCCGAAATATGTTTGGACCAATCGCATTATGGATACCGATTTGATTACGATTATTACTAACGTATTAACGCTCGCTGATGAAGAGGTGCAGCCTGTTTATTTGGCTAGCGATTATGCTCCCGTGACCTCTTATGAGATGGCGCAGTGGTTATGTGAAAAGCTTGATACGGCCATTCCTGAGATTGACGATACGACGACGGTATCTGGTAAGCGTTTACACAGCAATATTCCCTTAGCTTGGCTAACTTACCCCGATTGGCAGTCTGGTTATCAGCATATTTTACAACACCTATAAAGGTCGTTTGATCTAGCAGCCATCTTAGAAGTAGCTCACGGCATTGCTTACACCGTAGAGAGACCGTGGACACCATTACAAAACAGCCGCTATTATAAACGCTGTAAGAAAATAGCTAGTATAGAGTGAGCGGTCCGTTCTTAATCCCTAAGGACGATAATGCAGTGCTACGTTTAGTAATCTGACAGATTTTGTCACTAAGCCACTCAGTTATCTCAGGATAGCGTATGGTATTATCTAAAGTGTTAAGGAGCTAACAGTATGGTTGCCGCGACTTTATACAGTTCGACTTAAAGTTCGATAATACTGCTGGCTCATGTTAATGAATAATCTTAATCGCTGATTTTAATGGAAAGATATCATGACGCAGTCCTCTACCTCGGCCACTTCAGTACAGCCTGCAGTAGTAGCCGATAGTGCCGCCGAGGATGCCACGGCCTCTGAGCTGAATAAGGCGCGGCAATTGCCGCAGTCTCCAGCCATTCGTCACCC
>Ga0098065_1000710_pt1 | contig 14003 bp, 14 predicted proteins | sample 25_taG_FD_75062 | JGI IMG/M metagenome (GOLD analysis project Ga0098065, IMG submission 75062) | Marine viral communities from Cariaco Basin, Caribbean Sea - 25_WHOI_OMZ | ecosystem: Environmental > Aquatic > Marine > Oceanic | place: Caribbean Sea: Cariaco Basin | collected 2014-11-08 | reverse complement strand
TATCGCTCCAATAACTAATAATTAAAAACTGGGAGAGTATAACTGCAAAAATTGCAATTATCCACCAGTAACGATAATAACTTAAATACAGGCTTAAAGTAACTGCAAATAAGAGAAAGGCGAGTAACCAGAGGATGCCGAAGGTTTTGGAAATTGGCTGGGAAATTGCATCAAATTCTGAAAAACCGAATGCTTTTAGAAATCCAAAAACATGGATAATTCCGTGTATAACGATCACTATAGATAAGGCTATTCGCATATTTTTTACCTGAACCAAGCTTTACTCCCTTAAAGATAGCAGGTTTTTTTATCACTTAATCTTTAAAGAGGGTATTTTTCCTTTTAAAAACCTCTCTATTAATGATTTCAGTAATAACCACATCAGAAAAATTAGCGCCATAATAAGTTTTATTTCTGTTATGATTCGGGTCATAAAATAGGATTGACTTGTCTGGTAATTTTACTTCAGAAATCAAAAACAATCATTATGAAATTATTTGTAAAAATAGGATTGGCTATAGCCCTGGTATTTTCATTCGCAGCCTGCGGAAATTCAGAAAAAGACAATGAAAAAGATCTTCGCCTAGATGATTATGGATCTCAACCTAAAAAAGAAAAGGTTGAAACCGATAATACCTCTCAGGATTCTGGTGATGCTTTAGCCAATAAAGGAATTGGCCCGGTAAAATCTATGGAGCTACCCGCCGATATCAATGCTGAAATGGCTGCTAATGGAGCAGATATCTTCAAAAAAATGTGTTCTGCCTGCCACAAAATGGATAAGAAATTTGTAGGTCCATCGCTAGCTGATGTTACCGAAAGACGCTCCCCAGAGTGGATCATGAATATGATTCTTAATCCCGAAGAAATGATCAAAAAAGATCCTATCGCCAAAAAATTATTAATAGAGTCAAATATGGCTGTTATGGCTAACCAGGGGCTTAAAGAAGATGAGGCCAGGGCTATTGTAGAATATTTCAGGCAATATGATAAGCAAAATTAACTTGTTCCAGTAAACAATGAGTTAATCTGAAGGCAAACAAAACCTAACTAAACCAATCAATGATGAAAAAACTCCCTTTTTTAATAACAAGTATCCTGCTTTTAAGTGCTACTGTGCTTATTGGCTGTAAGGATAATAAAACAGATGAAGCTGAAACTCCTGCCACAACTACTGAAGCTGAAGATAATTTGGGCTCCAATAAGGGCCAGGCTTTTATTGAAGGCGATAGTGAAAATCCAAATGCATTGCGCTTAGCCATTGATTCTGAAGATCACACCACTTTGGTAGCGGCAGTGCAAGCAGCAGGTGTTGAAAATGCGCTTGTTAATGTTGGGCCGCTTACGGTTTTTGCTCCAACAAATGCAGCTTTCGATAAACTACCCGATGGCACCGTTGAAGATCTTTTAAAACCAGAAAACAAGTCTAAACTGGCTTATATCCTTAAAAATCATGTGGCGCCTAGCAATTATCCAATAGATATGCTTGAGAAGAATATCGAAAAAGGGCGTAGCCTTTATATGGCTTCAGGAGAAAATGTAGCGGTTAGTAAGGAAGGCGAAGACATTATTGTTGGAGGCGCTAAAATTGTAAGTACCGTTAAAGTAAGTAATGGATGGGTGCATATAGTTGAAGACGTCATTTTACCAAAAGAGTAATCGAAGAATCAATCTAATTCCAATTAATAAATTAAAATCCAATCTAATGAAAAATATTTTTAAAATCGCGGTTCTGGGTGTACTGGGACTATTTATCCAATCATGCGGTAATGATGGATCTTCTGGTGAGAAATCAGGAGCCATTACTTCTAACGCGGCCGAACGTGTTTACGTAGCGCCGGGAGAGCATGATGAATATTACGCATTTCTTTCAGGTGGATATAGTGGTAACCTTACGGTTTACGGTTTACCTTCAGGAAGAATGCTTAAAGAGATCCCTGTTTTTTCACAATTCCCAACCAATGGTTATGGATATTCGGAGGAAACAGCACCAATGTTAAATACTTCTTTCGGATTTGTGCCGTGGGGAGATTCTCACCATCCAGATATTTCTCAAACTGATGGAGAACTTGATGGGCGTTGGATATTTATCAACGAAAATAACACGCCTAGGATAGCGCGTATTAGTCTTGAAACTTTTGAAACCGAAGAGATCATTGAGATCCCTCACAGTGCAGGGAACCACTCTTCTTCTTTCATCACCGAAAATACCGAATATGTAGTTGCAGGTACACGTTTTTCTGTTCCTTATCCACAGGAGGATATGGCTATAGATCAAATGAAAGGGAATTTTAAAGGTCCTCTTACCTTTATCGCTATTGGCGAAGACGGTAGAATGAATATCGATTTTCAGCTTAAAATGCCGGGATTCAACTACGACATTTCCCACCCCGGACGTGGAGATTCTCAAGGATGGTTCTTCTTTACTACTTATAATACCGAAGAAGCTCACACCATGCAGGAAGTTAACGCTTCTCAAAATGATAAAGATTTTATTGCAGCTGTAAACTGGAAAAAGATCCAGGAATATGTAAAAAATGGAGGTGGCGAAGAAATAGTTGCTGAATATGCGCATAATGTTTTTGACCACAGTACCCAGGCTGCAACAACTACAATGAAAAATAAAGTGCTTACTGTAGATCCAAGAGAAGTAGAAGGTGCGGTATACTTTATGCCAACGCCAAAATCTCCTCATGGTTGTGATGTAGATCCATCTGGAGAGTACATTGTAGGTAACGGGAAGCTTTCAACAGACCTAACCGTTCACTCTTTCTCAAAAATGCTTAAGGCTATTGAAAATAAAGATTTTGATGGAGATGCTTATGGTATTCCAATTCTAAACTTCGATTCTACGCTTGCTGGAACGGTGAAAGAAGGAGGATTAGGCCCACTGCATACCGAATTTGATGGAAAGGGAAATGCTTATACTACTTTCTTTATCTCTTCTGAAGTTGTGAAATGGAAATTAGGAACCTGGGAAGTGCTAGACAGACAGCCTAGTTACTATTCTGTTGGTCACCTTATGATTCCCGGAGGAAATTCAAGAGAACCTTACGGAAAGTATATGATCTCTATGAATAAGATCACCAAAGATCGTTACCTGCCAACAGGACCCGAATTGGAGCACTCTGCACAGCTATATGATATTTCCGGCGAAAAAATGGAACTTCTTTTAGACTTTCCAACTCACGGAGAACCTCACTACGCTGCCGGTATTCCTGCCGAAAAGATTAAATCAAAATCTCAGAAGATCTACAGACTGGATGAAAACGAGCACGAATATGCTGCTACCAGCGAGTCTGAAACAAAAATGGAGCGTGATGGGAATGAAGTTCACGTATATATGACTACCGTGAGAAGTCACTTCTCACCAGATAACCTTGAAGGTATAAAAGTAGGAGATAAGGTGTTCTTCCACGTTACTAACCTTGAGCAGGATTTTGATGTACCGCACGGCTTTGCTATGATTGGTGCAAATACCTCTGAGCTTTTAATTATGCCCGGGCAAACAAAAACAATTACCTGGGAACCTAAAAAAGAAGGAGTTTGGCCATTTTACTGTACCGACTTCTGTTCAGCGCTTCACCAGGAAATGCAGGGATACGTAAGAGTATCTGGACAAAATTCTAATGTGCCTTTAAAATGGACTTTGGATGATGAAGAGATTAATTAGTTTATTTAGTTGAAAACTGGTTGTTTTTAGATTGAGAAGGCGGGTGGATGGAATGTTTACCCGCTTTCTTTTAAAAATCCCCTTATAATGAAAAAATCAGGAATTTTAATGGTATTAGGTTCAGCTTTACTGCTCGGCCTGTTTATCTATCCACTCTGGAATATCCAACTGGAAGCACCACAATATCCAGATCCTCTGGGGATGAATATTTATATTAGTGGAATTCAGGGGGAAGAAGAATTTGATATTCAGAATATAGATGGTATTAACCACTATATTGGGATGAAGAAGATCCCTACCCCGGCAGAAATGTGGGAATTCAATACTTTTCCCCTTGTAATTGGAGGAATGGCTGCCCTTGGCGCCCTTTTGGGAATACTGGGCTTTTTTAAAGTAATTGGTCCAAACTGGTTCTTAGGCTGGCTTATCTTAATGACTGTTTTAGGCATCTTGGGAATGATGGATTTCAATAATTGGCTAACCGATTATGGAACTGACCTTGATCCCAAAGCCATTATGAAGTTAACCGATTCTGAAGGAAATCCTTTGAGCTACAAACCGCCCTTGTTGGGATCTCAGAAGATTTTGAATTTCACCGCACATTCTTATCCCAGGGCAGGCGCGTATTTAATGTTTGTAGGAATGCTACTAACTTTAGTTGCCTGGTGGGTTGGAAAGAAAGCAAAAGGAACGATGGCTAAATAAAAATTAAAGCTATGAAAAAGATAATTTACCTATTTGTACTCGTACTATTCGTTGCTTGTAGCAATGAACCCCAACCAATAGACTACGGTAAGGATAACTGTGATTTTTGCGAGATGACTATTGTGAGTAAGGCTTATGCTGCGCAGGCTGTAAGTGAAAAAGGAAAGCAGTACAAATATGATGCTATAGAATGCATGGTGAACCACCAGCTTCAGCATAATTACGAAATGCCCGTAAACCTGGTTGCCAATTTTGAACAGCCGGGAACTATGATAAATGTGAACGAAGCAAATTTCGTGATAAACGATAGTATAAAATCTCCTATGGGCGGCAACCTTGCCGCTTTTAAAAAGGAAAGTGCTGTAGTAAATACTGAATCTGAAGACAGCTTTAACTGGCAGGAATTAAAGACTATTTTTCTGGAAAATGATTCATTAACAACAAACTATTGATATTATGTTAAGGTCGTTTTTTCTTTTCTTATTTCTCGCTCTAACCTCTGTAGTTTCCCAGGCTCAGGAGATAGAAGTCTGTAAGACCTGTAAGGTGAAGACTATCCAGGCTGCGGTAGATATGGCCGAAGATGGAGACATTCTAAGGATTAAAAGCGGGACGTATAAAGAACACGACATAAGCATTATCGATAAATCCCTCACTATAATAGGAGAAGACTTTCCGGTGATAGATGCCGAGATGCAAGGCACTGCATTGAGTATAAGAGCAGAAAATTTTTCTATTGAAGGCTTAAAGATCATTAATGTAGGGAGAAGTCATACCAACGACTTTGCGGGAATCCTGGTGTCAAACTCTAAAAATTTTGAGGTAAAGAACAACAGGCTGGACCAGGTGTTTTTTGGGATTCTTTTAGAAAGATCTTCTAAAGGAATGGTTTCAGGAAATATTATTACCAGTAATGCTAAAAGCCAGTCTACTTCCGGTAACGGTGTACATATCTGGAAGTCTGAAGAAATTATAGTAAAGAATAATGAAGTGATTGGTCTTAGGGATGGGATTTACCTGGAGTTTGTAAATAATTCTGAGATCATCAATAACCTATGCAAAAACAATTTGCGGTATGGCCTGCATTTTATGTTTTCAGATCACGATCTCTATAAGGGTAATATTTTTGAAAACAATGGTGCCGGAGTAGCGGTGATGTATTCCAAATTTATTGATATGCAGGAGAACCAGTTCAGGAAAAACTGGGGGAGTGCTTCCTACGGACTTCTTCTAAAAGAAATAAACGATTCAGAATTAAAGAATAATATTTTCGAGGATAACACTATAGCGATTAGTGCCGATAATACGAACCGCATAGATTATATTGAAAACGATTTTAGGAATAATGGTTACGCGATAAGAATTCGAGGTGCTGTTTATGATAACAATTTTAAACGCAATAATTTTTTATACAATTCCTTTGATGTAGCCTATACCGGGAGACTCAATAACAATAAGTTCACCAATAATTACTGGAGCGGTTATTCCGGCTACGATTTAAATAGAGATGGAATTGGAGATGTGCCTTTTAGACCGGTGACGCTATTTTCCTACCTCGTGAACAAAACCCCGGAAGCGATCGTGCTATTAAGAAGTACGTTTATAGATCTGCTGGATTTTTCAGAGAAAGTTTCTCCAATTTTTACGCCGGCCGATCTTATTGATGCTCAACCCCAAATGAAAAGAATCCAATGGTAAATATTACAAACCTCCATAAAAAATTTGGTCCGCTGGTTGTGCTAAACGGGCTAAACCTTAAGACCCCCGAAAGCGGAATTGTAGCGGTATTGGGGCCAAACGGTTCCGGGAAAACCACGCTTATAAAAAGTATCCTTGGGATGGTAGTACCCCAAAAGGGAGAAATTCAAATTAACGGGGAAAGGGTAAAAAAACACTGGAATTACCGAAAAAATATAGATTACCTGCCGCAAATAGCAAATTTTCCCGGCAATTTAAAGGTACAGGAGCTTATTGATATGATCAAAGATCTGCGTGGTAAAGAAGCGCGCGACCAGGAGCTGATAGATCTTTTTAAGCTGGAACCATTTCTGGAAAAAAAGCTCAGTAATCTTTCAGGAGGAAGTAAACAGAAGGTAAATCTTGTCTTATGTTTTATGTTCGATAGTCCGTTAATTATTCTCGATGAGCCAACCTCAGGCCTGGATCCTGTTTCGCTTATTCGCCTGCGGAAGCTTATTCAGCGGGAAAAGGAGAAAGGGAAGACCATTCTTATCACTTCGCATATTATGAATTTTGTGGAAGAAATATCAGACAGGATCGTATTTCTCCTGGAAGGTCAGATCTATTTCAACGGAACGGTAGAGGAGCTTAAAACTTCTACAGATGAAAAGGATTTTGAACATGCTATTGCCAACATCTTAACCGAGAACCATGCTTAAAATATTAAAATATAGTTTTTACGACCTTTCACGTAGCCTCTGGAGCTACGTCTACTTCTTTTTTTACTTGCTTTTGGGAGTAGTCTTGTTGTTTTTGAATAACGATCTTTCAAATGCGGTAATTACTTTAATGAACGTGATCATTATACTGGTGCCGCTTATTGGAACCATCTTTGGAGTGATGTACTTTTATAATTCGCGGGAATTTACAGAGCTACTCCTGGCGCAACCGGTAAGAAGAAGTTCTATTTTCCTGGGGCAATATCTTGGCGTGGCTATTTCTTTATCGGCCAGCCTTATTCTTGGTTTGGGTTTACCCTTTGTTATTTACGGCATATTTCAGTCGGGGGCAATTTGGGATTTCGCTTCTCTTTTGATTTCCGGGGTATTTCTCACTTTTATTTTCACTGCTTTGGCTTTTAATATCGCTCTATCTCACGAGAATAAAATAAAAGGTTTTGGCCTGGCGATCTTGCTTTGGCTTTTCCTGGCCGTGGTTTATGACGGACTGTTTTTACTTTCGCTGGTTTATTTCCAGGATTACCCGCTGGATAAATTCTCCCTGGTGGCAAGTATGCTGAATCCTATAGATCTTTCCAGGATACTCATTTTGCTGAAATTAGATATTTCTGCTTTGCTGGGTTATACCGGAGCAGTATTCAAACAATTTTTTGGAACCGGACTGGGAGCATTCACCTCAATTGCAGTGCTGACCTTATGGGTGATACTTCCTGTTTGGAGAATTAAATATATTTCAGCAAAAAAAGATTTTTAAAACTGAATCAAAAACCCTGGTTCAGGCCAAGGAATAATTGAATCTCCTCATTAAGGGCTTAACGATACACTTTTCCGCTTTTAATTTTTATTTCACCCTTCTTTTCCAAGCCTTTCATAGCCCTGATTACCGTTTCTACCCGAAGGCCGGTTAGATCGGCTATTTGCTGGCGCGTGAGGTTTACTTTAAATTTAAATTTCCCTTCAATGTGATGTACATATCGTTTTAGATAATCCAGGATCCTTATAATTCGATGTTCGGGATCCTGACTCGAAATTTCAGAAACCATAATCGCTTTATAAAAAAGCCTTTTCGCAAGGGTTCGGGTGAGTTTTAAATGCGTTTCAGGATGTTGGGTAAGCAGTTCTAAGAAGTTGAGTTTTGGTAATTTTAATACTTCTGAAGTTTTTATAGCCTCGGCATTTGCAGGATATTTTACATCGGCCAGCAAAGGTGGTTCCCCAAAACTCTGTCCGTCTACAAATAAACCCTGTATAAATTCCTTGCCATCGGCATTGTAATTATTCATTTTGATCTCGCCCGAAATAATTTGGAAGAAATTAAGCGCAATTTCTCCTTCTCCAAAAAGCTGATCTCCTTTATGGTAAATTTCCTTCGAAGCTCCAAAATCCAGCAAAATACGTTCTTCAATCATCCTATTCTTTTAAAGTAAACAACTTCCAAGCAAGCTCACGAAACATTTAATGTCGTTTATCCCGTATAACAAACCTGATGAAAATTACTGTGTTAATAAATGAGAACGGTCATATCTTCTGAGAATGAATAATGAAGTCTTTACTCATTTTTCCTCAAATTCAGGCCTATGATCCAACCTACAGCAATGGGAATTAGTGCACTTACCAAAACCAGGATCATAAAATAACTGCTGAAAAACGGAAGCCCCAGCCATAGCACAAAACCTTTATAGAAAATAAGTATTTCAGAAATTACAAATCCGCTGAGGTACAGGTAAAATGCTTTTTTGGAAAGCCTTATCAATTTCAACCAATTTAAAAATCCGAATAAAGCCAGGGAGACAAAACCAAGGAAAACCCAGTGTAAATAGCCAATAACAAAATCCAGATTTTCAAATGCCAGGTCGGCGAAAAAGGGCATCGCGGTAAGGCTTTGCATAAATATCTTCCCAACCAATAATATGCCCGTAATCTTTAAAATTTGATAATTAAATGAACTCAAGCCGGCTTTCAATTGATATTTATTCCGCAGGATAAATGCGAAAAGTTGATAGAATGCAAACAATAATAAAATAACGCCAAGTCCTCCCAGCAAGTAGAAAACTATGGGCGGATTTGTCCAATAAGTAGAAAGGAAAAAACTTAAGATCACGCCAGAGTTTAGCAGGTAGAAAAAACGCTTAAAGTCGCGAGGCTGGTAAGTCAATTTTAATTTCTGAAAAAGGTAAAATACAACTCCTAAAATGCCTAATAAAAACCAGGCATTATATTGAAAATGAAGATAGAAATAGATAGAAAGTTTATACCAGATAGAAGTTTTGCCCAGCGTACTCATAATCGCTCCCAGAGCCCAGGGGCCAATACTGGAAAAAACCAATACCATAAGGCAGCTTTTATAAGTTTAAAATATTGGGTGTGCCTATGCTCGTCCGGAGTATTTCGTAAAATAAAGCCGGTATAAAAATAGGAGCAAAACAAAAAAAGCGTGGAAAAAATTATAGAAACCACCGCGTAACCCTGGAAAGGGAAACTAAATAACATGCCCAGCAAACTAATATTGGTGGCCAGGAAAATATACAGATATTTTTTAGGAAGTTTTATAGTTTGAAAAAGTAAGCGATAAATAATGCCGGTTAATGCAAGATATACCCAACCCAACAAAGCGGTATGGGAATGCGCGTGAATAATATATTTATAGTTCGCCGCAATAGGAGTTACGTAAAAAAGCCGGAGTAAAATTCCCAGGCCGGCAGCCAGGAAAAAATAAACAAAAGCAATTTTAGTATGGGCTTTTAGGTCTAAACGAAACATTTTTTGAATATACTAAATTACCTCGTGGCAAGCTAACGGAGCATGAAATCTCGATTATCGAGTAAAAAGCAAATACCCCGGGAATTTCTAACCCGGGGTAATCTTCAACACAATTAAAAACATACCTCTAAATAAAACTAAATTTATCTTAGGCTTTGGGGGAATCCTAAAATGAAATCTCTCTAATTGTTTAAACTGCGCTCAAGTTCAATTGCTTTTGGAAATAGAATGTTGTTTTCTAAGTGTACGTGATGGTGTAGATCGTTTTCAAATTCTTCCAGTTTTGCATAAAACGCTCTATAAGTATTGCAAGCCCAGTCGGGGCAGGTATAGTTATCACTTAGCTCAGAAATTTGTTCAAAAATGGCGCCAGCTTCGTCGTGTTCGGCTTCCATCATTTCAATTGGGTCATCAATTTTCCCGAAATGTGGTTGCGGTGCAGGGGTACCTTCTTCCCGAGCTCTTAGCATTTTTTTGATAAATGGAAACAGAATAAGTTCTTCTTTCTTTAGGTGAGCGCTTAATTCCTGGGCTACCTCGGTAAATAATTGCTGGATCTCAAATAGTTCTTTTCTCTGGCCTCCATGTACTTTAGCTACCTTTGCGGCATATTGAATAAGCAACGGGATATTTTCCTGCACATACTGGTGATGTACGTTTATAATATGGTCAGTTAAAAAATCCAGTTTCCAGTTTCTATAATCATAACCGGGGCTAATAGCCGAATCTGTTTCCTGTAATTCTCTTTCCAGTATTTCTAAGCTCACATTAGCTTTCGCCGCAGCTTCAGCTAAGCTAATTCCTCCGCCACAACAAAAATCGATGCCGCGTTTTTTAAATAGATGCGCGTTTTTAATGTTTTCGGTAACGTAATCGGCTACGGTTTTACCAGTTCCTGCATTCATAATAATAGCTTTAAGTTGAACAATATTTCATTACAAATATCTGCCTTGTCCTTCTGCTAATTTATGAGTCAGGTCATAATGAGAAAATTCGTAGATGCAACTGGAATATTTGAAGAGTTTAGAAAGTCTGGATTTTTTGGTCTGGTTTAGCCCGAGCGCAGTCGAAGAGATTTCATCAATGGAAAAAATGAAAAATTAAAAGGCTAATCATCCAAACCACTCTTCAGTTTCTCTTTCTTCCACTTCTTCAACCTGGTTAAGTTCCAATCTTGTTAGATTCTTTTTAGTACTTAAATACTTATTCACGATCCTGTCAGCATAGCTCGAATTTTGCTGCGGAATCAGGTAATCCTCAAATTGATCTACATTAAAATCATCTGAATTTTCTACATAGCCGTAACCGGCATAGCGGCCTTTTTTCAGGTAAATAAAAGATTTTTCGGCTTTGGATCTTCCTTTTTCCACCAGCAGGCAGGAATTTTCATATTGCTGAATATAATCTACCGCTTTAGAAACCCGATGGTTATATTCATGCTGGTCTATTTCTCCTTTACACATCCCGCTGCAGTCTTTAATTTTGTAATGGCTGCAATGATCTACCCCGGTTTGCAAACCGCAATACCTGGGGCATAGCTCAAATTCCTGGCAAAGAAACTCCAGGAATTTAACGGCTTCTTCGCGGGTATAAAACTTCATCCAGCTTACAGGCGAAACCTTATTTTTATGAATTACAAATTGCTCGATCCCTTTTTGATTGTGATAAGAGGTAAGCGTATATGGCCGACTGACTTTCTTTTGTGCTTTATTGAATTCGGGGAAATATTTTAAAATTAAGGCCGATTCCCGCAACAAGGCAAGGACTTCGCTCCCGGTAAGCTCGTAGTCTATACTATACGTGGCCTGCATCATTTTATATTTGCGGTTAGATCTTTCCTGGAAATGAGATTTTACCCTGCTCTTAATATTTTTGGCCTTGCCAATATAAATTGGGATGCCATCTTTATCCTTAAAGAAATATACTCCGGTGGAAGTAGGTAATTTTTCGAAATCTGAATTTTTAAAATTTGGTGGCAGGTACGAGGCCGCGGTTTTCTGGTTTAGCATTTTTTCGAATATCTCGTATTCTGGATCCAGGGCTAAACAACGCTGAAAAAGCGTAACCGTAGCTTCACAATCTCCTTTTGCCCGGTGCCTGTCGTAATGCGGAATATTGATGGAAGTACAAATATTCCCAAGGCTATACGAAAACAGCCCCGGAATAAGCTTTTTAGCCAGCCTAACCGTACACAGGCGTTTTCGTTGAAAGCTTAGTTCTAAGCTCCCAAACTCGGCTTTAATGATGTTGTAATCGAAATTTACATTGTGGGCCACGAACACACAATCTTTGGTGATCTTTTGAATTTCTGGAGCTATCTCTGCGAATTTAGGCGCATCAACAAGCATCTCGTCGTTAATATTGGTAAGCGTTTCAATGTACAGCGGAATCTCGGTCCCGGGATTTACCAGGGAAGTGTATTCGTCTATCACTTCTCCATTTTGAACCACGAGCACACAAATTTCGGTAATTTTATTGCCTTTAATGCCGCCGCCCGTAGTCTCAATATCGGTTATCGCAAATTTGACATCTTTCATGCCGCCAAATTAAAATTATTTCTGAAGCTTTAAAAGGAAAAAATACTAAATATTGGATTTATTCCTATTTTTAGCTATTATCAAGCCGTACCGATGCTTCTGGATGTTGCAGTGTTTTAAAGTCGTCATCCTGAATTTATTTCAGGATCTAAGTTCTGGGCTTAAGATTTCTTTTAAGGTTGAAAAAAATTATCAGTAATTCCTACAAAAATTTAATCTTCTTCTTATATTGTTAAAAATTTAACAGCGGTACCTATTAATAAATAGTAGCTACCAGAACAGCCATCCCTACAGGCTGTTTGTTTTATCAAATCTCATATTTCTGAATTTTTTGGAATAGGTAAGCTTATTCCGGAAGTTTTAATAGCACGATATTCCGACAGGTATTTAATACGTACTATTCGTAGAGGAGTGCTCTTTAAGAAAATAGGGGATTGAGTATATTATGAACTGGAGAAAATTAAAACTAACATATGACAAAGGAAGAAAAGTTATACATACTAAATCAAGTATTTTCACCAACATCACCGATTAAACAAAAGGATTTTTTCTATGGAAGAATCAATCAACTGAATAAAGTCGCTGATGCCATAAACGAAGAAGGTCAACACGCAATTCTATATGGCGAAAGAGGTGTTGGAAAAACTTCTTTGGCAAATATAATGGCCACTTCATATACGAACTTGTACCCTGTGAAAGTCACGTGCAACAGGCAAGATAATTTTCGCACCCTCTGGGAAAGTGCTTTAGATAACGTTCAATTTTCAAAAAAAACAGATGGTATTGGTTTCAATCCACAACAAGCTGAGGAAATTGTTCGTATCGGAAATCAATTAAGGGCAATTGAAAATATAAGACCGAACCATATAGTTCAAATATTAAATTCTTTACCCGCTGGTAAACTGCTATTCATTTTTGATGAATTTGATAATATTTCAACAAAAAAAGCTCGGTCATCATTTGCAGATTTAATTAAATCAATGTCTGACAACAATACCAATTCGACTATTGTGCTTGTTGGAATTTCTGACAATATAGAGAACTTAATTGGCAATCATCAATCTTTAGAAAGATGTCTAAAACAAGTTAAAATGCCCAAAATGAAAGAGGACGAATGTGAAGAGATAATAATAAATGGTCTAAAAAGGTTAGAGATAGGAATTGATAATAAAGTGAAAGAGAAGGTTATAGAGTTTTCGTCAGGTTTTCCTCATTATGTTCATTTATTATGTAAATACGGAGCCAAAGAAATAATCGAAAACGAAAAGAGAATATTTTCCGATGCTTATTTGGGAATTGCTATAAGAAGTGGAATCGAAAATACTTCAGAACAATTACGAATTTCATACCGAAAAGCAATTTTAACCTCAAATAGTAGTTCAAAATGGAGAGATTTGCTCTTTGCCTGCGCAATTGTAAAAATTGATGAATTTAATGCCTTCACAATAAGTGATGTTGTTAAGATATATAATGACATAACAGGACGTAATGTAAAGAATAATAGCATTACGTACAATTTAAATAAACTTTTAACTGATAATCGAGGGGAAGTTTTAGTAAAGCTTGGAAAAGGAATGAGCACACGTTATATGTTCAAAAATCCAATGATGAGAGCATTCGTGAAATTGAAAATAAATGCTGAATAATAACAAGGTATAGTGATAGCTAGTTCTTATCTACTTCTAATAGTCCGTGAGAGCTTTCGGTTTGGTGCGAATTTAAAAAGTTAGGTGTCTTTCATGCAAAAAATTGTAGACGAGAGATAAATGGTGATTTTAGAGAAGATTAGGACTATCTCATAAACTGTGTAAATAGAAAAATAACAGGGGTCGCGACCCCTGTTATTTTTTTGTCTAATTTTAAATTTTACACAGTATGAAAAAAGAGGATTTATTTAACGATGAATTT
>Ga0098065_1000702_pt1 | contig 14132 bp, 10 predicted proteins | sample 25_taG_FD_75062 | JGI IMG/M metagenome (GOLD analysis project Ga0098065, IMG submission 75062) | Marine viral communities from Cariaco Basin, Caribbean Sea - 25_WHOI_OMZ | ecosystem: Environmental > Aquatic > Marine > Oceanic | place: Caribbean Sea: Cariaco Basin | collected 2014-11-08 | reverse complement strand
TCGGATTTGGTTCGCCATCAAGTTGGTCTCAGGCAATACATATTGATTAATACCTAAGGCCAATATCACAAAGATAAATGCTGGTTGTAACACCCAACTCACAATGCGGTAAATACTTAATCCGGCGGCCCGCATTACAATTAATTCAGAGTTATTGGCCAATAAACCCAGACCGACCACTGCACCCAACAAAGCACCTGTGGGAGTGAATAATTGTAGATAGTAAGGCGACTTATATAAAATATAGCGGATCGCATCAAAATAAGTATAGCTGTCTGAGATGTCTTCTAGTTCCGCCAAATAAGCAAAGACGAGCTGCAATGCCCACAGACCTAGTACCGCAAAAATCATGGCAAATAAGGCATTCGTTTTGACATAGCGTGAAATGATTTTGCCAGAGCTGACGTTCGGTAATTTTTTGGAGTTGCCTAAATTCATAGGGTTCATGAGCGGCCTCCATTAGTAAATGTATCGTTATTATTTTGTAGTTTACGCTGACCAAGTCTAAAGCGTACTCTGTGGTGAATTCGACTGGCCCAGTTAAGATAAAGTGCTAATACCATAAAGCTGATAATGGCCAATGGATAACTCAACACAGAGATGGAGCCTTTGGTCACTGAGTTTTTCAGAGATATAATCACCAAGGCACAACTGGCATAAATAATAATGGCCGGTAATAGTCTTAACCAACGTCCTTGTCTAGGACGAACTTGGGCCAAAGGTACTGCCAACATTGGCGCTAAAATAATTAGCCACGGTAAGGTTAGGCGATAACCCAGCTCAGCTTGTGCAGCAATCACTTGTTGTGCATCCGGTTTCTGTGTTTTGACAGGCGATGCTTTGGTAGAGTCTACCCTTAAGTCAATCGCAGGAGCAGCCTGGCCAGTGGCCGCTTGCCACAATACCGGTAACGTCTGTGTCGCCACGTTATCGTCGGTGATAATGTCCTTAGGTGGCTGATTGATACTGATACGATAGCGCTCAAAGCTAACTTGGTTATATACCAAACTATCGGCTCCCACTTCATAGCGGCGACCTTGGAATAAGTCCAATTGGGTCGTATCCCCCGTATCGCTGCCCGCGACTTGTACTGCTCTTTTCGCTAAGACGATCACGTCACGCTCAGATTTATTACCTGTTTCTTGAGCCTCAGTGCTCGATGTGGCCACAGGTTTGGTCAGCTCAGTTATGGTTTTATCCGCTTTGGGCGATAATTCAGGCTTTTTGGCTTGTCCATCAACTTGGGCAGTGTCTGTATTAACAGAGTCTTTAGACTGTTGATCCTCACCTAGATTGCTCAAATCAGGTTTGGCGCCAGTAATGCCTTGATCCGCTGTTTGAACCAATATCACATCTTGTAGCTCAGTGCGGTCATCATTCATACTGCCCACATATAAGTGATAGTCGTCACTGCTGATAAAGGTCTGAGGACGAATTAGATCGAATGCACTGCTTAGTGATTGCTGTTGCCAAATATTCTCTGAATTTCGAACCCCCCACGGCTTACCATATAAGGATAAACCGGCTTCAAATACGAACAGCAGTAAAATAAAAGGAATCATCAATCTTGCCAGACGACCGCGTGAGATACCACTGCCATTTAACACGGCCATTTCTTGGTCCACGTAAAGACGACCAAAGACTAGCATCAATCCAATGAAGAAAGACAGCGGCAGTACCAGCTCTAAAAAGTACGGTAAGTTGTAACCAATAATGGCAAACAACAAACCCACATCAAGGCGACCTTCAGCAGCAATACCAAAATAGCGGATCATTCTTCCGCCCAGTAGCAATACCAGCAAAAACCCCAACACCAAGGCGGTCGTTGAGGCAACTTGTCGGGTCATGTATCGGCGTAAAATCACAGGCAAACTCAAATTATATTAGAAGAATAAAGGAATGGCTTAAGCCTGGATACCACTCTCTGACAGGCTTAATATGCGCAAATAATAAAGGATTATGCTAGAAATAAGGGTATATTTCGCCCGTCTTTAACAAAGGGCATACATCAAAGTGTCATCGCTTATCTTTCGGCAATAAAAGCCTGATAACTGGGACGTATTATAATCGTAAGCACTGGCATGAGGATAGTGATATCCGGTGTAAGATAATGGTCTCTATCCTAGCACGATTCTGATATTTTTGAATTAGCAATATTAGCCATTGTGCCCATCAACTGGGCCAATATGTTAAACTGTGGTTTGGACTAGAGACTTCCCGTGTGAGGTATAAATTGGCTATCATCGGTCATAAATAGACTGCTACTAGTTAAAATAGTTAACCGTCAAAATAGTGATAGGATTAATACAATTAGCCATTAAAACAGTTTTGACCCAACCGATTGAAAAAAGTAAAGGCTACCCTCAAAGACGTGGCATAGTCTTCACTATATTAATAATAAATTCATGACATAAAACATAGGAATAATTATGAGCTTAACACTATCAGTTAGTAAAACTTTGCCAAAATTGGCGTCAAAAAAACTTCTAAAAAAAGCAGCCCCTACTAGCGATGAGGCACAAACGTATTGTCTAGCGGTATTGGTCGATGATGAAACAAACCTTATTGGTAACTTCAAAGGTCTAGAGGCATACCAGCAGCGTATCGAAAACTTAATCGCTGTGTCTGACTTTAAAGGCAAACTTGGCGAAACGGTCACTGACTTTGCCCTTTCTGCCGATGCCAAGAAAGCGCCATTACAGCTTTTATTAGTGGGCATTGGTAAGCCTGAAAAAACCAACCCTGCGTCATTGCGTAAAATTGCCACTGCGCTTTATAAGAACACCCATAACCGTGTGACTAACTTAGCGGTCGCTATCGGTGAAGACCTAGCAGAAGAAAGTCTACAGCAGTTAGCATTAGAGCTGTTAAATGCCAGCTACCGTTTTGACAAATACAAGTCTGAAACTACTGAGCCTAAGCTGACTGAAGTGACTTTAATTTCAAGCAGCGTGCCGCAATCAGCGATCGATTACGTGACAGCGGTACACAGCGGTCAATCATTGGCGCGTGATGTGGCCAATGAGCCAGGTAACATTTGTTTCCCAGAATATATGGCCGATCAAGCCAAAGCTTTGGCAGAGACTTATCCAGACCTATTAAAAGTAACCGTATTGGGTGAGCGAGAAATGGAAGCGCTGGGCATGAACTGCTTCTTATCAGTATCGCGTGGGTCAGTGCGTGAAGGCCAATTGGTTATCCTTGAATACCAAGGCAAAAACCAAGCCACTACCACTGTTAGCCCAACCCCCTCAAGCTTTGCCGATACTTTAGCCAATAACCTAAAAGTTGTGGCCGATAAGCTACCTAAGAAAGCAGCCAAAGCCAGCAAAGCCAATAGTAAAGTGACTGAAGACACTGCTATTGATGCCCCAATCGTATTGGTTGGTAAAGGCGTTACCTTTGACTCAGGGGGTATTTCAATCAAGCCTGGCGCCGCAATGGACGAGATGAAATTTGATATGGGTGGCTCAGCCTCTGTATTAGGGACCATCAAAGCCCTTTGTGAAGCCCGCATGCCTATCAACGTTGTGGGCGCTCTAGCGTGTGCTGAAAACATGCCTTCAGGTGAGGCGACTCGTCCAGGCGATATCGTAAAAGCAATGAATGGTATGAATGTCGAAATCTTAAACACCGATGCCGAAGGTCGTTTAGTATTAGCCGACACTCTGTGCTACGTACAGCGCTATAACCCACGTGCCATAATCGATGTGGCGACATTAACAGGTGCTTGTGTGGTAGCGCTAGGTCACGTTCGTTCAGCAGTATTTAGTAACGACGAAGATGTGTTGTTTGAGCTTGAAAACGCCAGTGACCAGACCGGTGATCTTATCTGGCACATGCCGCTTGATGACGACTATCAGAGCCTATTGGACTCACCTATTGCGGACATCCAAAACATTGGTGGCCGCTCAGCAGGTGCCGTAACAGCCGCTTGCTTCTTGTCTCGTTTCATTAAAGAGGGTCAAGCTTGGGCTCACTTAGATATCGCGGGTACCGCTTGGAATTCAGGTAAAGAAAAAGCGGCAACAGGCCGTCCAGTACCTTTATTCATGCAATATCTAAAAAACTTGTCTGAGCAGTAATTCAGCACTTTTATTGAGTATAAACTGAGTATCAATACTGCTTATGCAAATTAGTTTTTATGTCCTCGGTGAGCGTTATCTAAAGCATGACGCCACCGCAGTAAGCACCGTCTCAACTATAGATGCTGAGGCGGTGCTTAACTTTGTGTGTCGATTGACCCAAACGGTATTAAAGAAAAGCGATCATAGCTTGGTCATTGTCGATGACCAAACTCAGCGTCTAAGCGATTTAGATGCCTACTTATGGTCTTTTGATGCCACGAGCTTTGTACCACACACCTTAATTCTGGATAATGAACCAAAGAACGAGGCACTGTCAGCCCCAGTTACCTTACTATCTACCCTCCCTCCCAATTTTGATGGCGTGGTGCTCAATCTGGCCCCTACTGCCCTACCTTTATCGACTGGTAATATCCTTCCTGATCGAGTTTTAGAGATTATTACCCCTGACGAAATCAGCAAACAACAGGGACGCGATAAATATCGCATCTATCGCGACTTAGGCTTTGAGCTTATTTACTATCCTATTAACTGATATGGTTAAAAAAGGGTGTTACAAGCAATTTATAGTTATTTGTTGCAGATGAGTTTAAGTTTTGTATAATCAGTGCATATACTGATGATGCGATAGAGCTTAGCGGTGCAGTACCTTTATAAATTTATTGTCAATGGCTTTTAAAACTCTATCTCTCAATCAAGTCCCTTTTCCTTAAAATTATTACGACACAGTCTATAGGCTGGGGTTTCGTATCTTTTTATTTTTAAACTTTCAGTACGGATTTTATAGTCATAGGTAGGAAAATAAGCATCCAGACAACCGAATGCATGTGCTACTGTCGTAGCCTTAGCCAGGTTAACGCTGTTACTCTTTCTCTAATCTATAACTTATTTAAGTCCGCACTTATATGGAGAGCTTATGAGAGCCCTTATTGACATGTACCAACGCATTGGTTTGGTACCTTTAATTATTATTGGGCTGATACTCGGTGTGCTAATTGGTTGGCTAATGCCTTCTGTCGGAATAGCACTTGGCCTATTAGGCTCACTGTTTGTTGGCGCCCTAAAAGCCGTTGCCCCTATTTTGGTTTTCATATTGGTCATGGCGGCAATTAGCAAACACCAAACGGGTAGTGAAGTTCATGTTAAGCCTGTCATCATTCTATATATCTTTGGCACCTTTTTAGCCGCTCTGACTGCGGTAACTGCCAGCTTTATGTTCCCCACTGAGCTTATTGGCTTAAACATGATAGAAGCCGCCGAGCAAACCCCACCTTCTGGTTTAAAAGAAGTATTAACCACACTATTGATGAACTTAGTGGATAATCCGGTCAGTGCGCTTGCCAATGCCAACTATATGGGCATTTTATCTTGGGCAATTATCATTGGATTTGCTTTACGTCAGGCTTCTGCCACGACCCGTACCATGGTTTCTGACTTGTCCGATGCCATCTCTAACGTGGTCAAATTTGTTATCGCCTTTGCCCCTATCGGTATTTTGGGTCTAGTTGCTAACACTATTGCCGACACTGGTTTTGCGGCATTGGCAGGTTATGCTCGCCTGCTAATCGTTTTAGTAGGTTGTATGCTATTTATCGCTTTGGTGGTAAATCCTATTATTGTGGCTTTCAAAATCCGTAGAAACCCTTATCCGTTAGTGTTTCGGTGCTTACGTGAGTCTGGTATCACCGCATTCTTTACCCGTTCATCAGCAGCCAATATTCCGGTGAATATGAACTTAGCGGCCAAGCTAGGGCTACACGAAGACACTTATTCAGTGACCCTACCATTAGGTGCTACCATCAACATGGCGGGTGCTGCGATTACCATTAACGTATTAACCTTAGCGGCTGCTCATACTTTGGGTATCGAAGTTGACTTTGGTTCTGCGTTATTACTAAGCGTGGTTGCTACGATTAGTGCTTGTGGTGCCTCTGGTGTTGCCGGTGGCTCTTTATTATTAATCCCACTGGCTTGTAGTTTATTTAACATTCCAAACGATGTGGCGATGCAAGTGGTTGCTATCGGCTTTATCATCGGCGTGGTACAAGACTCAGCAGAAACGGCACTTAACTCATCAACTGACGTGTTATTCACCGCAGCCGCTGACCCAGTAATGAGAAACAAAACCGCTTAGCTATCTTAGTTAACTGTTTTAACGGCTCAGCGATCTAGTCATCAATTAAAACATATTAATTTGACTAAACGCTGTAAAAACAAAGCGCTACAAATAAAAAAGGCCTCAATTAATATTGAGGCCTTTTTTATGATCAGTCCATTTAGCAAACTATTTATGCTGCTGAATCTCAACTTCAATCGTTTGGACGGACTGTATTGAGGCTTGATGTTGACGCTTAAACTGACGCAGTTGCTCTACCTCTTCTAACAACTCCAAAATCAATCCAATCGCTGGCACACTGGCGTCAAAATCACGACTCAATCGTGAAGCGCGGCGTACCGTTGCCAATTGATAGCCGGTAAATTGCTGAGTCTCTGGCACATCATATTCGATGACGTTTTCTTCTATTAAAGCCATTACCCAACTGCGTTCAGCACCACAGGCAGTAATGAGCTCATCTAAGGTCATAATAATGTCGTTAAATTCATTAGAGTTTTGCATGATAACCGTCCCTCTTATGCTTATATTTTTTATTGGCTTGGTTCAGGTATTAGCTGAATTGTCTGATTAACGCTGTATTGTTATGTCAGCAAAGCTTTGTTTTAAAGCCGCATAGGCTTGCTCTTGAGCTTCGTTGGTAATTTCTGGGTTAACAATATTCAATGTTAAATATAAATCGCCTGCTTGTTTCGCAGGAATACCCTTACCCTTAACCCTTAAGTGGCTGCCAGATTTGCTGTTTTTGGGCACGGTGATACCGAAAGTACCCGCTGGAGTACTGACATTAATTTTCTCACCCAGTGCGGCCTCCCAAGGGGTAATATTCACAGTTTGATAGACATCCGCGCCTTCTAAACGAATATTGTCCTCATGCTTAATCATGACTTTTAAGAACAAATCACCATTTTTGCCACCGCCCATACTGGCAGCGCCTTGGCCACTCAAGCGGATTTGCTTACCTTCAGTAATGCCTTTAGGAATCTTAATCTTAAGCGTCTTTTGCTCATGACTGACCGTGCCATCTGCCTGACGGGTCGGCACGTTTAATTTGATGCTATAGTCATCGCCGTTATAAACGGAGTCTAAGCTGACACTAATCTCTGCATGTTGGTCTTGCCCAGGCGCCGGTCCTGCTTCCTTAAAAGCACCGCCAAAATGGTCAAAGCCTTCGAAACCAGACTGCGCTGATTGACGTCCGCCTCTTCCTGCTCCAAAAGCTGAGAATATATCGTCAAAACGGAAGCTGCCACTACCAAAGGGCGAGCCTTCACCGAACTGATCTTTAACGTCCTCCCATTTAAACCCACCTTGCCCAGCACCGGCTCCACCAAACCCGCCAGTACCACCAAAGCCACCGCCCGCAAAGGGGTTGGCTTGCATCGCATCGTACTGGGCGCGCTTGTCAGGGTCACGTAAGGTTTCGTAGGCATTATTAATTTCAGCGATTTTTTCATCCGCATCTTTGGCCTTGCTCACATCAGGATGGTACTTGCGTACTAACTTGCGATAGGCCTTTTTGATATCATTTTCTGTAGCATCTTTACTGACACCTAAAATCTCATAAAAACTCTTTTCTGCCATTATTATTATCCTTTTAAGCGTTCTAATCTAAATAGCGACTTTATATCTTTGTATATAAGGACTGTTCAGTGATATTTCACGGGCTATTGACCTAACTTTTAATTAAACGAACTTCTATCAATTATCTAAGTTGTAGGGGTTAAGCTCTATACCTTATCCTAGGCTAACCTTCTTAAAAGTACATACCCTGACACACTATAGGTTTTTTAAGGTTAAATCTGTATAAATTTAATACCGTCTTTATTAATGAGTTAATTAACAAGGCTATTACGCCTGTTATACGCTTGGGCTTAATGCTCTATTTCATGGTCTTTACAATACAGGTCACTATGAGAAACCAAAAAGTAGAAACCAAAAAAAAGAGCTTATTAATAAGCTCTTTTTTTAATACTCACTGTGTCGCGTTTGAGGCATATGTTAGACATATGAAATCAGTTCAACTAAACCTCATACTGCTCAAGCTCAGTCATCGCCATGAGCATGTCTTCTTCAAGCGCCGCCTGCTGTTGCTGTAGCGTTGCTTGCTCATCTAATAACTTTAATAGCTCGTCTTTACGGGCGTCGTCATAAAGTGAGGTATCGGCCAGTTTTTGCTCTAATTCTTCTAGATTGCCTGCTAATTTATCCAGCTGCTTTTCGGCTTGCTCAATACGCTTACGAATGGGTGCGGTCAGCTTCCGCTGTTCAGCTGCTAACTTGCGTCGCTCCTCTTTAGTCAGCTGAGGCTCTTCAGCCTTAGCTTTGGCTTCTGCCGCTTTTCTTTCCTCTTCGGCTTTCTTAGCGGCTTGATTTGAGACTGCCTTGGCATCGCGTGACTCTTTTGCCGCTTCTTTGGCATCTGATTTGCGCTGCTCAGACAGCCACTTACCATAATCTGAGACATCGCCCTCAAACTCGTGTAGTTTGCCATCATGCACTAAATACAGCTCATCACAGACGTTGGCGATTAACTCACGGTCATGCGACACCAGTACCACTGCCCCAGCAAAACCTTGCAATGCCATGGTTAACGCCTGACGCATCTGTAAATCTAAGTGGTTGGTCGGCTCATCTAGCACCAATACGTTGGGCTTTTGCCACACAATCAGTGCCAATGTTAAACGGGCACGCTCGCCTCCAGAAAACAACTTACTGGGGGTATCGATACGGTCACCGCGAAAATCAAAGCTGCCTAAAAATGAGCGCAACTCTGCATCGGAGGTTTTACCAGCAATACGGCGCATCATAATCATGGGAGTGGCTTCAGCATCCAAGCTGTCCATCTGATGCTGGTTGAAGTAACCGATGTGCAGCGTATCGGACACTTTATAACTGCCGGTTAATGGCTCAAGCTCGCCCACCAAAGCTTTGATTAGAGTCGATTTACCGGCCCCGTTCATCCCCAACAGACCAATGCGGGTGTCTGGGGTAATCTGTAAGCTGGCATTTTTTAGAATAGGCGTATCACTATAGCCAATGTCTGCTGACTTTAATGAAATCAGTGGCGAGCTCATGTGACTGGGCTCATAAAACTGAAAAGTAAACGGGTTATCCGCCATCACTGGGGATAAGTCCGCCATACGCTCCAGTTGCTTTAATCGACTTTGTGCTTGCTTCGCTTTAGAGGCTTTGGCTCGGAAACGACGCACGAAATCTTCTAAATGCGCTCGAGTGGTTTCTTGCTTCTCATACGCTTGCTGCTGCTGCGACAAACGCTCACTACGGGTACGTACAAACTGAGAATAGTTACCAGTATATAAAGTCAGGCGCTGATTTTCGACATGCAAAATATAGCCAATGGTGGCATCCAAAAAGGTTTGGTCATGTGAGATAAGCAGTACCGTACCATCAAACTTAGCAATCCATTCTTCTAACCATAAGATGGCATCTAAGTCTAAGTGGTTGGTCGGCTCATCAAGTAATAGCAAATCAGCACGGCTCATCAGAGTTTTGGCCAAGTTTAGACGCATGCGCCAACCGCCTGAAAAATCATTAACCGGCAACTCATGCTGATTGTGTTGGAAACCCAAGCCGGCCATAATCTGTGCCGCTTTGGTCGGCGTGCGATAGCCATCAATGTCATCGAAGCGTTGATACAGATGAGCAATCTCTGAGTCACTCAAGGTATCAGGAGCCATCATTTTTTGATTCAATTCATACCATTCTTTGTCGCCACTAAGCACATAATCGATGGCAGGTTGACTGCTGCCTTCCACTTCCTGCGCCATGTGCGCTACTTCCCAACCACTGGGAATACTAATATTACCTGCATCCACGGTTAACTCATCGGTGGTACGCTCTCCCATATAGGTCAAAATTACCCCGAATAAGGTGGATTTGCCGGTGCCGTTGTTACCGGTTAGTCCCACTTTTTGGCCAGGGTGTATCTGGAAGGTGGCGTCTGAAAATAGTATTCTGCCGTCACGGCGGACACTGACTTTGTTAAATTCAATCATGGATATTAATCACTTTTGGTTAATGCTAAGCGGAATAGGCAACTTACGGGGTGGATACTGAGTTAAAGTCATACACTACAAGTTCATAAATCTTTAAACTTGCACGTCAAGTTTAAAGCCGTACATTTTTAAGACGATAGATTATGCTTCATTTAATTCATTATGATGAATCTAAGGCATAAGGCAGTATGTTTGCTTGAAAGCCTTGATAAAGTTTGCAACAAAAATGGCACGGTTTATCTATTAACAGGCATTGAAAATCAAGCATTATGCCTCATTATGCTATACTGAATGACTAATTATTTAAATAACCGCAAAATCAATTGTGGGTCATTAGCACTCAAGCGTGTTCATTTAGGGTACTAAAATAACCGTTGGTAATTGTACCGTTAAATTATGATTTATATTTACGATTTATAATCATAATTAATAGCGACGATATAGGGTTAAGGGGCAAAGGCTGCCTTATTGAACAATTTTATTAGCAGACACTGCTATTAAAAGTTAAAGGACAATGTTATTAAAAGACAAGGTTAAATGACAATAACCGTTAATCGTGTTTTGATAAGCCTTTTATCCCAGCAACGAACCCAGTGCGACCCCTTTTTTTGATTTTACGTTAAGTGAAGTTTTGCACTTTACGAGGATACTATGACTACCATTACCCTAACCGACAGTGCGGCAAATAAAGTCCGCAGATTACGTGAAGAAGAAGGCGATAACAACCTAATGCTACGAGTGTACGTCACTGGTGGGGGCTGTTCAGGATTTTCATACGGGTTTAATTTCGCTGATGAAGTGGGCGAAGACGATGCCAATTTTGAAAACGACGACGTGACTTTATTGGTAGACTCCTTAAGCTATCAATATCTACAAGGCTCAACCGTTGATTATACTGAAGGCTTAGAAGGGGCTCGCTTTGTGGTGAGTAATCCAAACGCAACCACCACGTGTGGCTGTGGCTCATCTTTCTCAATCTAACCGTTTATAACATTTAGTCTTTAGTTTAGCCCTTTGGTTTCGAGTCCTTAGTTTAAACTTTTGATTTTAAACCAGAGCATACATACAGCAAGTCTACAGTTTGTCTGATTCACTTTTATTATAATAGCGATTGACTGTGGCTTAGTGATGACTTAATTGGTAAAACCCAATGTAAGTAACAAAAATAGTGTAAGTGATAAAATTTTTGATGGCCGCTACAAGCTTTAACTTAGTATTGTAGCGGTTATTTTTTTACTAAATTTTTGAGAGTTGATATTTGCTTACATAGATAACCTATGATTTCACCCTATAGTGATCTTGGATTTGGCTGTCATTTGTAAACACACATGATTTTTTACTGGGTTTAAGCTACACTAAATCGACATATAAGTGGCCCTATTGTGCCTATAAAAACTACTGACTGCACATCACCTTACCCATATTAATTGTTTTAATTTATATTAACAAACCGTGATGTGCCTATTTGATTTTGAGATAATAGTATGACTGAAGTAACCGATACCTCACCAAGCCCGAACCGCCACTCTCTTGTACCCTCATGGTTATCAAGCAAGCATTTGTCTGGTATGTTGCGTGGTATTGAAAAAGAGGGGTTAAGAATGCAGTCTGATGGCTTTCTTGCCCAAACACCGCATCCAGAATCTTTAGGCTCTAAGCTTACGCACCCTTACATTACCACTGATTACTCTGAAAGTTTACTAGAGCTAATTACCTCGCCAAAGTCGACAGTCGCCGAAACCTTAAATATGTTGCGTGAGCTCCATGTTTTGGTTTATCAATCGCTAGAAGAAGGTGAGCTAATGTGGCCGCTGTCTATGCCATGTATGCTGTCCTCAGATGATGAAGACATTCCTTTAGCGGAATATGGCAGCTCTAATGTGGGCCGCCTCAAAACCCTCTATCGTAGTGGGCTAGGTATTCGCTATGGTCGCCGGATGCAAACCATTGCGGGATTACACTACAATCTATCTTTTGGTGATGACTTATTCAGCGCTTGGCGTGATAGCTCGCCCGAGCACGAAAAAGCAGAATCCTTAACCGAATTTAAAAACATCAAATACTTAGGGCTTATTCGCAACTTTAAGCGCATGAGCAGTTTGGTGCTTTATCTAACGGGTGCTAGTCCTTCTGTCTGCCCTTGCTTCCTAACCGGACGTGAGCATGACTTACAGCAGATGAATAAGACCACCTACTATAAGCCAAAGGCGACCAGCCTACGGATGAGCAAGCTTGGCTATACCAATAGCGTGCAGGATCAGCTTGATATCCGTTATAACAACCTAACTGAATACGTGGCAGGGCTGCGAAGCGCCATTAATACGCCTTTCTCAGGATTTACTGAGCTAGGTCTAGACGATGAAAATGGCAACCCCATTCAGATTAATGACCATATTTTGCAGATTGAAAATGAATTTTATAGCCCGATTCGTCCGAAGCAAATTGCAGAGTCAGAAGAAGCCCCAAGTCATGCCTTAGAAGCACGTGGTATTGCCTACGTTGAGTTTAGAGCCGTTGATTTAGACCCTTATAGTGATATTGGCATTCGTCAATCTACGGCCTGTTTCTTAGAGGTGTTGGCGCTGTATTGTTTATTGTCAGACTCGCCTGATCTGTTACCTGAAGAAGATGAGCTATTGGCGGAAAACCTTGAGCGTGTGGTCAATAATGGCCGTGAACCAGGTTTAAAGGTTAAGAGTCGTGATGGTGAGGTCACTTTGGCCGACTGGATGCAAAAACACTTAGAAACCATGTTGCCTCTAGCGACCTTGCTGGATGCCGAATATGGTGGCAACCACTACCGAGTGGCCGTGACCTTGATGCTAGGCAAAGCGGTGTATCCTGACGCAACGTTATCAGCGCAAGTATTGGCCGATACTGAAAGATTGGGCAGTACTTGGCAGTTGGGTCATGAGCTGGCCTTACAGCACCGTGAAACTATTATGCGCAACACCTTAAGTCCTAAAACCCAAGCTCAATATGAAGTGCTGGCTGAGAAATCTTGGCTACAGCAGAAGGATCTTGAGAGTAATGACACTCAAGATTTTTATGAGTACGTACAGCAGTATCGGTAGTCGATTAAGCCACTTAGAGCAGATAAGTTTCAATTAAGACTTAGCAGATTATTAAGTGGCTTAAGCTACTTTATCAACAAACGATACTGATTATTATAGACCCGTTGCCAAGGAGCAACCTACATGCCACGTTTATTAACTTATCGTGCACTCAATTTTATTTTGGTTTTATTTGCTGTAATCGGAATGGCTTTCGCCGTTTTCTTTTTACAAAACTACAAAGGGCTTGAGCCTTGCCCGCTGTGTATTTTCCAGCGCATTGGATTGATGGTCATGGGGGTCTTCTCCCTGATCGCCGCTGTTGGTAATCCGAAACAAAAAGCCTTACAGCTTTTGTTATGGATAGGCTCTATGGCTGGTATCCTTTGGTCGGCAGGTGTGGCGGCGCGTCATGTGTGGCTACAGCATCTACCTCCTGATCAAGTACCTTCATGTGGTCCAGGTCTTGATTATTGGTTAGAAGCATTGCCAATGAAACAGGTTATCAACCAAGTCCTTGCAGGTTCAGGTGAATGTGCCGAAATCAGCTGGCGATTTTTAGGTTTATCTATCCCCGAACAAGCGCTTATCTTGTTTACGGCTTTAATTTTGGTTAACCTACTGGTCCTATGGCGTATCTTAAAAAATCGTACGGCTTAAACTAAAAGAGCCGTCGCTAAAGTGACGTACCTAATGTACTTTGTTGACCAACTACTGCTTACCAGTTAGTTAGTTATTTATTTAGTTACTCTTCCCCTTTTTCATTTAGTTAGATAAAAATCAGAGGTTCCATGCTCGTTCATATTTTAGGCATCTGTGGCACATTTATGGGGTCACTTGCATTATTAGCTCGCGACCTTGG
>Ga0098065_1000701_pt1 | contig 14133 bp, 9 predicted proteins | sample 25_taG_FD_75062 | JGI IMG/M metagenome (GOLD analysis project Ga0098065, IMG submission 75062) | Marine viral communities from Cariaco Basin, Caribbean Sea - 25_WHOI_OMZ | ecosystem: Environmental > Aquatic > Marine > Oceanic | place: Caribbean Sea: Cariaco Basin | collected 2014-11-08 | reverse complement strand
CTCCAAGCTGTGGCAGAAGATAGAGGGCTGATAGGATTTGATTTCAATGATGCTGATGATAGCGAAGAAAACCGTCGTCAGAGCTGGTTAGACTTACTATTTAGTCATGCAGTAGAGCCGAATTTGGGGCATGATTTGCCGACACTGATCATAGAGTATCCGCCGGCGACAGCCGCATTGGCAAAGACGGCACTGGATAAGGAAGGGAATAAAATAGCGAAACGCTTTGAGCTGTATATCAATGGGATTGAGATTGCCAACGCTTATGATGAGCTAGCAGATGGCCCAGCATTGCGAGCACGTTTTGAACAAGATAATCAATTACGTCAGCGTCATGGGTTGCCTCAGATGCCGATAGATGAGCATTTGCTCGCTGCATCTGATGATTTGATCCCTTGTAGTGGTATTGCGGTCGGTGTTGATAGATTACTCATGGTCATGACGGGTGCAAAGAATTTGGAGGAAGTGATTGCTTTTCCCAGTGGTCAAGCATAATGAGATAGATAGCTTTTATTCATAGCAACAAGAAAAAAAGGCCGTTATCGATTTACCAATTAAGTATTGGCGAATCGATAACGACCTTTTTTGTAATTCAATTCTGAAATGTTACGTACGTAGTTACATCTCGGTAGTCAAACTCATCTAAATAGTAGTGGCTTACACAGTAGCAATGGCTTCATTGATGTCTATGTCACCATTCTGCATGTTAAATACTTTTCCTATTGTATTCTCAGCGGTTAGGACGGCTGCTAGTGTCGTAGCAACGTCTTCGATAGCATTTTCACCAGAGCTGGTATCATTGATAGTGATTTTGCCTGTACCGTCACGCTCCTTCAGTGCGCCCGGCTGTACGATTGTGTAGTCGAGCGAGCTGTTATTCACTAACCAATGATCAGCATAGTGCTTAGAGATATAGTAGTCTTTTAGATCTGCAATGTTAGGATTATTGTCCCATTTTTCAGTTTCTAGCGAGAATACAGAGCTGAGCATAATATAGCGTTTGATACCTTTGTCTTGCGCTGCTTGCATGGTCTTTACTGCACCATGTAAGTCAACTTCTAGTACATCTTTACCACCAGATCCTGCGACAAAATAGACAGCATCAATGTCTGGATCCAGTTGTTTTTCAATAGATCCTTTGCTGGCAGTAATATCCAAATCTAGCTGGCTATAGCTATCATTATCAAACAGTTTTTCTTCTTGGCGAGTCGTACCAATTACTTGGTGTTCGTCAGCTAATAGTTGCTTAACCAAGTTACTACCGACACGACCACTTGCACCAACGACTAAAATTTTCATAATCATTCCTATTTTTATTTGAATTCTGTTATGTGAGGCATTCAGTGAATGTATTTATCTCAAAAACTGAATGTATCTTAACAAAGATAGGCAACACGCTTCGTTATAAAGCGTGCTGATTGAATAGGTTTTGGTTATAGAGTGTATATGGTTTGCAAGGAAGTAAACATTACCTAGAGGGCGTCACTTAGAAGACATCATCTAATAGTTGGTAAGCAGGTCAGTGTCAGACGGAATGATAAAGCCTACTAACGAACCAAGCGATTGAGACCGTCGGCAAAGGCTTTTTTATCGCGGTCGCCGTAGGGTTTTTGACCGCTCATCTCTTGCAGCTCTAGGACACCAGTACCGCGCATGGTGTCCATAAAATCGCGCATATTGAGCTTTTGCTTGATGTTATTTTTGTCGTAGACCACACCGCGTGTCGTCAGTACCATACCGCCTTTGTCCAAAATATCATTAGCTAAAGGTATATCGCTCGTAATCGCCAAGTCGCCTGCCTGTATCTGCTCGACGATATAATCATCAGCCTTGTCAAAGCCTGATGGCACAACCGTCATAACGAGCAGAGGAGATTTGCGTAGTTTGATTGGCTGGTTGGCGACGAATATCGCCATCGTTTTGGTACGTTCAGCTGTTTTGATAATCAAATCTTTGGCAATCAATGGTACGGAGTCGGCATCCACCCAAATTTGCATTATTTTTTGGCCCTCTCTGTCTTTGGCGACAATTCCGCTTCAGCATCGTTATCTTCTAAGACGTCGTTTTTAGCTGCGATATCTGCGGTATTAGATTGAGTATCGATACTTCCATATTCTTTGTCCAAACCTACTTTATTTGGCAGTACGGCAACCAACTTTGCCATGGCTGATTCTAAGTCAGTCACATCATTAGGCATCAAAGTAATATGAGCAACTTTACGATCGTCACGCTCGGCTTTATGATAGCTATGATAGTGAGCGCCATCGATATTTAGCACGGCGCTGATATCTGGATATTGGCCGAGTACGTTGACCATAATCGCTGGATGGACATTGTCTGTATCGCCTAATGGTAAGTTGACCACAGCACGGATATGATTTTCAAACTGGCTAGTAACCGCGCCTTCAATGCTCCAGTGTCCAGAGTTATGCACACGTGGTGCGATTTCATTTGCCAGTATCGTGGTATGACCGCGAGCATCTTTGGTGACAAACAGCTCAAGTGCCATAACACCCACATAGTCTAGATGATTCATGATTTTTGTGATGGCATCTGTTGCCTGCTGGAGCAGGTGGCTGGTACCGACCGCAGGAGCTTGAGTTTTTGCCAAAATACCGTGATGATGATGGTTTTCGACCAAATCATAACAGCGTACCTGACCGTTTTGCGCTCTTGCTGCAATGATAGAGACTTCACGATTAAAATTAATGAAACCTTCAGCAATCAGTGGCGCAGGCGTTGGCGTGAGTGAACCTTTACCACTGACGGCATCTTTTAGCTCAAGCCAAGCAGTTTTAATATCATTGTCTTGTTTGATCACGAACTGACCTTTACCATCGTAGCCACCGCGACTGGTTTTCAAAACGATGGGCAAGCCTAACGCTTCACAAGCTTGTTTTAACTCAACTTCAGAATTAACTTCCATAAATGGCACGGTTGCAATATCGAGCGCATTGAACATCTGCTTTTCTTTTAGACGGTTTTGGGCGATATCAAGCGCAATCAGTGGTGGGAACATGCCTTGCTTGCTGCCAGATTTTGACAAGCTCGTTAATTGCTCGACCGTAGACGTTGGCGTGTTCTCGAATTCTAGGGTAAATACATCAGCGGCTGCGATAAAGTCTGCTAGTTGATCGCTATGAAACACGCGACCGTATAGGCTGGCAGGGCATTCTGGATTGTCTTCTAAAAACACGCATTGGTAACCGAGTGGCATGGCGGCTTCGGCAAGCATCATACCAAGCTGACCACCGCCTAAAATACCGATGGTACGAATGGTTTGGGTAACAGGATAAGCGTTTGCTGTAGTCATGAAAGGCTCTTTGAATAAAAGTGAATGAGGTCTGTGTTGTATTAAAATTTAAAACGCAATGGGCGAAAATAGGAAAAGGTGCACTATAGGCACCTTATATCTAGTATGACTTAATTAAAAATAAAAAGTGATAGCTTTTGTTTTCAGGCGATCAATATAAAAGACCATGCTAAAAAAACCAGTCACTCTATATTTACTTAAGGATTGATAATACCGGGTGTTGGGCTAGCAAGAATGGTCTCAGTTTGAGTCTGACGCATCTCATCCAGCTTAGTAGCAATCGTTTCATCATGCAAGGCCAAGACTTGAATCGCAAGTAGGGCAGCATTATAAGCGCCAGCGGTACCAATCGCCAATGTCCCAACAGCAACCCCTTTCGGCATTTGCACGATAGACAACAGACTGTCCCAACCACTTAGCATAGAGGATTTTACAGGGACGCCAAATACAGGTAGTGGGGTTTGGCTCGCACACATACCAGGTAGATGAGCAGCACCGCCTGCACCAGCGATAATCACTTGTAGACCATTGTCTTTTGCACTTTTGGCATAATCAAATAGTCTATCAGGTGTACGGTGGGCAGAAACCACTTCACACTCAAAGGCAACATCAAAGTCTGCTAGCAATTGTGCAGCGGCGCTCATGGTCGCCCAATCAGATTGCGAACCCATGATAATGCCGACTTTTGGTTGACCAGCAGGGGAGGTGATTGGACCGTTCTGGTTAGCCGCAGTATTGGTGGTGCTCATGATTGGATATCCTCAAAAAGACCATCATACAAAAATTTTGCTACACTCGTAAAGCCAAGTTTGACTTTTAATAATGATATGGTGTTAATAGCATTTATATCACTGGTTTATCTCTGCTTTTTTATCGTGATAATGCTGCACAAAGCGAGAAGCTGTCAGCGGTAATGGCTGTTCAATATCAAGCTGATAGCAAGTCAAGTAGCCACTATCTACCGCTGCCGAATAATCAGTACAGGCGACTTGTGGACTGAGTGGCTCAGGTGTGCCAGTAAGCCAATAGTGACCAACAAACACAGGTTTATGTGTTTGCAGCGCAAAGTCGATATTTTCAGCTAATGCATCAGGCGGTATTTGAGCCAATGCGGAGGACGGTGCACGAGCGACCTCGCGAAGCGTGCGCTGATTCAACCCATCAAGCCACCAACGTACCCGCACTCGTCTGCGTTCAGTGCCTTCTTTATCTACCATGATGATGCCATCAGGCAACCCTGTCTCAACCCCTTTTAATACTCGCTCTAAAGCATCAAAGGCGATGGTATCTTCTTTAGCAGTTGCGATTAGACCTTCAGAGGTTAGGCAGTTATTATCCGTCAGCAGTGGCTTTAGTACGGCCATGCTATCTACATCCCAGCAAGCATGGACGAAACAGGCATAATCCGTCTCAATCCACAGAGGTATCTCATATAAGCGCTGTAACCAGTATTCGTGCTGCTCTGAGCCGAACGGTATTTCTGCCAAGAATGCTTCGTGTTGGCGTTGATGTACCGCATTATGTGAGCGCAGATACTGGCTAGAATCCTCAGGATCAAGTGTGGCATAAGCCAAGGCATTGTATTCATGATTGCCCATCACCGCATCGGCCACGTCTGCGTCTAACATCGCAAAGACAATCTCTAATGTGGTCAGTTGCTGTGATCCACGGTCAATCAAATCGCCAATGAATAATGCCCTGTGACCTGCCGGTGGCACAAAATACTGACCGTTATGCTCGTAGCCTAATTGGTTTAACAAACCAACGAGCTTGTCTGCATAACCATGAATATCACCGATAATATCTATAATCATAATGAAGTATTAAATCTCAAGCGTAAAAGTAAGCAATTTGCTTAATTGTCCTGATTCAAAGAATTTCTATTTGAGAAAACAGTTTAAAAACCAGGCGACAATAAAGCATTTATAAAATGGGGTAGTACTTTAGGTTCTAAAATAATCGTGGCAATGACGCCAAATGCGCCGCCCCACATATGTGCCATATGATTGATATTTGAGCCACCGCGTTTGTCCGCATAAATACTATAAAACACGTAAGCAACGGCAAACAGTATCGCAGGAATGGGAATAATGGCAAATAAGTAAATTCGCTCCCACGGTGCTAGCAAAATAAAGGCAAATAGGACCGCTGACACACCGCCCGATGCCCCAAGACTTAAGTAACTGGCATTGTCTTTATTTTTAAGATAGCTTGGAATCATGGCAACAACAATAGCCAATATATAAAAAACCACAAAACCATAGCCAAACAAAAATGAACGATATAGCCCTTCAATAGCTCGACCAAAGAAGTACAACGTAAACATGTTGAATAGCAGATGCATACTGTCAGCATGAATAAAGCCATGCGTGACAAAACGATCCCACTGCCCATTATTTACGGCGGGTGGATAAAAGATAAGACGGTTGAGCAATTTCTTGTTTTGCCATGCTAATAAGCTGACAATAACAGTAATGATGATAATAAGGGTCGTATGGTTTAACAAAGGAAAATCCTTAGGCCGCGCCTGATAGGTGACAATGCAATAAATGGCAATGCGATAAATGACAATGTTCAAAGCCTAAGCGTTAGGGCTGAGTAAAAACAAATATGACCATTAATTAATATATTGATACTAAGTTCAAGTTGCTCGTAACGTAATAAGTTAATACTAACAGCAGTTATGCTGATACAAATATCTATTATGTGACAAAACGATGCATTTTTATGCTTTTATAGTGAGTAGTGTAGCAGTGTATCATGTGAGATAAGTGAAACCGCCATATAGACGTCGATGCTGCTAAAGAACGCTAGACAGTTTCAGGGACAAGTAGCCATATATACAACGAACAATAAGTGCTTAATTTTTGCGGATTTAAAAAGTCGAGAGAGGCAGTGATCCATGAGTATTATCGATCAATTAGAACAGACCGTCACCCCCGCTATATTGGGCGAGCATAATCGCAGTGATAGCGTGGCGTATATCAGCTTGCTTGAGCAGTTTTATGCCATTTTAGCCACGCGCTTAGCGGTGCCACAGGTCTACTCGCAACTACTTCGTAACGATCAGGTAATGGCTAATGACAGTATTGCCGAGCGGCCTTTATTTGAGCAGCTATGGCAAGACCAAATACTACAAAAAACGATTATCCAAGAGCTATCAGCCGCGCATCATATTGATGAGTCGACCACTGCTCAATTGCTAATTAATGCAACATCCTTAGCTTATCGAGAACTCAAGGTTTTGGCCAATGGACAGTTTTTGCCAGCATTCTTGCAAGGAGAGCAGTCGTCGCTGCGCCCATATTTACCTATATGGTCAATGTCCGTTATCACTGCCACTCAAGGCGTTGGACACGAATCAACGTCAAACTTTGTCGCAGATAATGGTATCGCGCCATTGAGTGATACCGTACCAAATAAACTTAGTGAGCCTGATCTAAGTACTAGCGCAGTTGCTGCCGCTACAGCCGCTTATGTGGAAAATGCTAATATAAGTGCTACTGACGGATTAAATGACGATGAGCATTTTGGTGACAGTAATGACGCTATCCATGCCAGTCCAGCAGCTCATCACTTGGCAGAAAATAGCAACATCAAGCGAGAGCACGTGCGCACTCGCAATCAGCGAAACGACCTCCTGATACGGGTGTTTTTATTAATCGTAGCGCTTGCTGCGATGGCACTGGCTGCTTGGGCATTATTAATAAAACCCAAAAGTGACATACCAGTAGAACCTGTTGCTGTCGCGCCTGTGGTCACTCCAGCTCCGCCACCAGCACCAACGATGACACCCATCGAGTTCATCGTTGGCGTAGATGATAGTGGCAACCTCTATACTTGTAGCGCGACGGTCGGTGATGCAGCGCTACAAAGCTCGTTACAACAGGCACTCAATACGAGCTTTGGTGAGCAGGCGAGTATATGTGAATTGACCGTGCAGGATGGAATAGCAACCACTATCGCAAATATGTCTGCGGAGATATTGCCCAATGTCCTGACCATGCTCAGATCGACACCGTTCGCCCGTCTACACTTACAAAATGATCGTCTGGCAGTAGAGGCGCCGGATGACATGCTACTACAACAATTGGTCACAAACGTACGTAGTTTAGTACCAACCATGGCAGTCGATAGTACTGCGCCATTGCCACTGCCTAACAACAGTAATGGTGATACGACATATGGTATGGCAGGCACTAATGGCGTAAACAATCAACTCGGCGATGGAGCAGGCGCTAATAACCAGTACAGTAATGACGGCATGAGCAATGGCACTGGAGAATATCAAGCCGCTGATGATGACACAGGTGATCGCGTGATACCCGCGCCACTGCCTAACAATAATGGTGGATTTAATAATAATCCCAACAACGTACCTGCCAATGTCCCAAGTAACATTCCTAGCAACGTACCTTCTAGTAATAGAACGAGCAGACCGTCAGGCCCTATTTCTGAGTCAGAAGTAGATGACATGGCGAGCAGTGTCATCGTTGCCGAACCAGCACAAGTCAGGTAGTGAGTCGTACAAAGTACATTCAAATCGACTTAGTTTGAATGTACTTTCAGAACTTTCAGAAATAGCTCAAAAGTTAAGCAAGGGAGCGGTATGAATTTGTCATACCGCTTTTTTGATTTTAACTGTTGCTTAGCTTACGTATTTAAGATCTGAGCATCAAAAATAGTGCTGCTTCACAAAAGAAGCATATTTGTGGAGCTGAGTATCAAATTCTATTAACTTGTACTCAAGTGCCTGTTGGATTATGGGTGTATAGTTACGCGTACCAACTGAAACATTACTTAACGTATCATTTGCACAACAACGTATCGACTGTGAAAACACCTTTAACAATTCTATAATATCCAAAACCAAATATAGTGGTCTGATAAATCTGACTTGATAGAGTAAACAGCCGCCACGTTATTAGATGATTTTATGCTTTGAATAATCGAACAATATAAATAAAAATTAAGGGGAGAGTTGTATTATGGATATTATCAGTCATTTGACACGCACAGTCAGCCCAGCCGTATTAGCAGACGATCATAGTCCTGCTAAGCAAAATCTACTTGAGCAATTTTATGCAATTTTTGCTGCTCGCCTCGCGAATAATGATACCTATAGCCGTTTTGCTAATGAGAATATCGCTCGTGATGATAGTGCTTTTTATGATCGTGTATGGACAGAAGGGGCTCACCGTGACCAAATCTCTCGTGAGCTCGCTAATGCACATGGTGTCGATGAGACAGCTTCTCGTGGTCTGATTGCTATGGCAGCGCCACTTGCTTTTCATGAAATCAAAAGCTTGGCTGGGACCACCCCTGTACCGCAATTTCTCAATGACAATCTCAATAGTTATCAGCATCATATCCCTGCATGGGCGGCGGCGGTCTTACCTGCGAGTGCCATTGCGGCCACTCCTGCTGCGGCACCTATATCCGATACGGTCAGTACCGCACCACTACAGAAAGAAGAAGAGCCGCAAGGCAGCTTTATGAAAGCCCTATTACCGATTATTGGTTTGATTATTTTGGGTGCATTGGCTTGGGCCTTATTAAGAGGCTGTCAAGAGAACCCTGAGCCTGTTGCTACGCCGATGGCTACCGCGCAGCAAGACGAGCAAGGTAATGAGCAAGCAATAGTGGCAACTGACATCGAGCCTGCCTCACTGCGTATTGCCACTGGCGAAAATGGTGAGCTATACGCTTGCCGCATGAGCGTAGGCAACGAGACGCTACAGACCAATGTGATGAATGCGCTAACTGGCGCATTCGGCGATGAAGCCAATAAGTGCCGTGCTGATGTCGATGATAATTTTGCTATAGATATGCCAGCCGCTGCACAGCTTACTACGATATTGCCTATCGTCAAAAATGTACCAAATGCTAGCATGGTGATCAAAGGCGATACCATCACGGTCAATGCACCTGATGATGCGGCATTGGCCCAATTGGTGACTGATCTACAAGCCGCTGCACCAGCGATGATGGTAGAAGCTGAAGGTCCATTAGATCTGCAAGGTGAGATTGATGAAAGTATGGCTGCTGCAGATGCTGCTATGACCAATCTCGGTGACGACCCAGACCCACGTGATGTCGCGCGTGCTCTGAGCCTTCAAGTTATCAACTTCCAAGTGGATGAAGCCGTCATCCCTGATGTCAATAAAGCCATTCTTGATCGTGCTGCAAAAATCATCAACGAAGTGCCTGACATGAACCTGATGATTATCGGTCATACAGATAGTCAAGCATCGGATGCTTATAACATGGAGTTGTCTCGTGAGCGTGCTGAGTCAGTAAAAGAGTATCTGGTGGCTCAAGGTGTCGATGCGAGCAAACTTAGTACGAAAGGTATGGGTGAGACAGATCCGATCGCCGATAACTCAACTGAGCAGGGGCGTTTCCGCAACCGTCGGATTGAGTTTATGGTCAATGACAAAATGGTCGATCCAAATGATGGCATGATCATCAACAGCGACTCGCTTGATCCAGACTTGAATCCGCTAGACAGCAATAATGATGATTTGTTACCTGATGGTGATGATGCGACTCAAGGTACTGCAGTAGATCCAACGAATTAATCAAAAAGTATCTAACTTAGCAGCAGTCAAGTCTAAAAAACCGCACCTTAATGATGCGGTTTTTTATTTACCAAATTTTTTATATGAATACAAAGCTACTTATAATCAGTAGGGTCTTTTGATTCATTGGCAGGTGCAGAGGCTTGTGTATTAGACTCAACGTTAAAAAAGGTCTGAGTGACGTTTTTCTTTGCTTGTTGCCAATAATCAAACTGCTGGCAAGTAGACTCAAGATCACCTTGCCACTTTGGTATATTGCCGCACATGGTTTTAATGCGCTTCTGGTTAGGATAGGGTAGCTCTTGCGCTGCCGCCGCCGCTTCATGAGCGGCAACGCGATCGTTACACACTAGTGCAATATCGCAACCAGCTTCAATAGCAGCTTTTACGCGAGCACTGACATCGCCAGCAGCTTGTGCCCCTGCCATTGATAAATCATCAGAAAAAAGCACACCGTTAAACGCTAGCTGATCACGAATGATATCTTTTAGCCAAATTTTAGAAAACCCTGCGGGTTTGTTATCTACTTGCGAAAAAATCACATGCGCTGGCATCAGAGCATCAAGCAGTGACAGCGTTTGCGCAAAAGGTTGCATGTCACTATTGATGATCTCGTCCAAGCTACGTGTATCGATGGCTTCTGATACATGAGAGTCAGGAGCGATAGCACCATGACCAGGAAAATGCTTACCAGTGGTGGCCATACCAGCCGCTTTCATGCCGCGCATAAACTGCGTGGCTAGGGCAACGATCGCTTGTGGCTCCTGATGAAAGCTACGGTCACCGATAACTTGGCTGATACCATCTCTATCCAGCACGGGCGCAAAGCTCAAATCAATACCTACCGCCAGTACTTCGGCTGCCATCAGATAGCCGCAGTCATATGCGCAGCTGAGCGCACGGCTTGGGTCGTGATTAAATAACTCCCCGAGCCTACCCATAGCAGGTAGCGGTGTGAACCCTTCACGAAGCCGTGCGACTCGTCCGCCTTCTTGATCGACACCGATTAAAATATCTGGGTTGTGATAACGTATATCGTCGCATAGTGCTCTGACTTGGGCCGCATCAGCGACGTTACGTCCAAACAGTATGACCCCACCAATTTGTGCTTGTTTGATCAAGCTGACATCTTCTGCGGTCAGTGCGGTATTATCGATATCAATCATTAAAACGCCGTACATTGCGTCATCCTTATTTTTTTGTGTATTGTTATATTATGGGGTTGACCGATCATCAATGTCCAATCGCTTAGCAGTCATTACTCATGCACTTTATTATGACAGCTATTATCAATTGAGCCTAATGTGGCAGATTATCGGCACCAAATCAATTTGTGGATAGTTGGCGAATTAATGCTAATAGCCTTAAGTCGTTATGTGTGGTAAAAGTGATAGAAAGTTTGGTATGTGCAGGCGTTGCGTGTAAGATTGCTTATACAGTTTGAGACAGTTCAGTATTTATGCACATGATAATATTGATTTTTGACTATATATCAGGATTTGATAATAAGCGTCAGAATCTGTATTCAGAATCCATATATAAAAAGGCGACGGAATAATAAAGCTATAGCGTTGTAAGCTCATAGTAATGAGCAGGCTCACGCAAAGTAAAACAGACATTCAGCAAAAAAGACGACAGTCATAGGCAATAACACATTCAGCAGTTTTTAATTTTTATAACACAAATAATATCACTAACTTCAAATAACTAGGTACATATGATGAAAAAACAACCAGCACAGTGGTTACTCAGTGCAGCGTCAGTGGGCATCGCCGGTATTATCCTGACACAAAGCTACGGCACTGCCGTAGCAGAAACCAATACGGGAAGTTTTGTTCAGACACCTGAGCAAAAGGTCACTACTCGCCAAGTTGCCGCTTTGCTGGATCGCAGTCATTATCTTAATCAGCCATTAGATAGTAAAACAGGTAGCGAAATCTTATCAATGTATATTGATAGTCTTGATCCAAATCATACTTTGTTTTTGCAATCTGATGTCGATGAGCTGAAGAAAAAGCATGCCGATGATTTTGGCGCTCGCCTCAAGCAAGGCGACCTGTCTGCAGGGGTAGAGGTCTTTGATCGTTATCGCAAACGCTCAAACGAATATTTTGCCATGGCGACCAAGATGCTAAAGAAAGATATTGATTTGACCGGTAATGACACCATCATTCTTGATCGTGAAAAGCTCGGCCATTTCAAGACCAAAAAAGAGCAGCGTGACTATTGGGAACGTCAGCTAAAATTTCAGCTGATGAGTATCACGCTGGGCCAAGAAGACGAAAAAGCCAAAGAAAAAGTATTTTTAAGCAATCCAGATATCACTCGTGGACAAGACTTGGTACGCAACGATGAACGTACGCCAAATGAGATTTTGCAAAATCGTTTGTCGCGTCAGCAAGAGCAGTTTAAGCGTCTCAAAGATGATGAAATCATGGAGACCATTTTAAATACGGCGATGCTCACTTATGATCCGCACAGTAACTACTATGCGCCGATTCAAGCAACTGAACTACAGATTCAGTCTAGTCTACAGTTAGAAGGCATCGGTGTTTCTATCCGTCCTGATCGTAAAAACCCAGATTACACCCGCATTGTGACCTTAGTCGATGGTGGTCCAGCGGCCAAATCGGGTCAAATCAAGCCTAATGACTTGATCGTGGGTATCGCAAAAGATGGCGAAACCATGACGGACGTGGTTGGCTGGTCGACGCGTGAGATTGTCGGCTTAATTCGCGGTAAGCGTGGTACGTCGGTAACGCTCAAGTTACGTCAACCCAATACGCCAGATGCCAGTGCCCGTACGGTCACCGTCGTGCGTGATATTATCCAGCAAGAAGAATCAGGCGTGACTCAGCGCGTGGTAGAGGTACAACGTCCTAATATCGACAAAACACCAAAACGTATTGGCGTACTTGAGATACCCAGCTTTTATCTGAACTATCGTGCCCGCCGTAATGGTGAAGACTACCGTAGTGTCAGTATCGATACCGAAAAAGCATTAAAGGAGTTGAACAAAGAAAATATCGATGGTCTGGTTGTCGACTTACGTAATAACCCTGGTGGCTCGTTGGATGAAGTTGCCAAGATGCTAGGACTATTTATCAAGAGCGGACCACTGGTACAAATTCGTGATAATCGGGGCAATATTCAAGTGTACCGTGATGACGATGGTGGCGAGCAGCTCTATGATGGCAAGATGGTGGTTATTACCAACCTAGCATCGGCCTCAGCCAGCGAAATCTTTGCCGCGGCTATTCAGGATTATGGTCGTGGATTGGTGGTTGGTAGTACGACCACAGGTAAAGGCTCTGCGCAGATTCAACTTGATAGCTTGGCACTAGGTTCTGCGACCTTGACTCAGCGTAAATTTTACCGTATCACAGGTGGTAGTACGCAGAATAAAGGCGTAGTACCTGATGTTGAATTGGTCAATATCTATGATGATGCGACCTTTGGCGAACGCGCGCAGAAAAAAGCCTTGCCTTGGGATACCATCAGAACGGCGCCTTATAAGCCTGAAGGGAAGTTCACTAGCGATACATTAGCGACGCTCAATCAGCAGTCTAAGATTCGCCAAGAGAAGAATCCACAGTTTACTTATCTGTCGACGCTCAATGATATTCGTAATATGGATGATGAGAAAAAACCGGTTCGTTTAGATATCAATAGTCGCCGCGCTAAGATGCAGCTGATTGAAAAGCGTTCGTTAGAAGCCGAAAATAGACGTCTTATCGCTACTGGTGAACTTCCCTATTCTAATTGGAATACGTATCAGGCCGCGATGGATGCAAAGTTTGAAGAGCGTAGTCGCATGAAAGCTGCTGAGCGTCCAGAGTTGCCAGAAGATGAAGCGTTTATTAATGAAGCAGCTTATCTGATGCTGAGTGCAGAACCCAAAAAATTGCTCAGCCCTGAAGAGAAGCTATAAATTATCAAGTACCCACTATGCCCATGTAAGCATATGCTTACATGGATTGACGCTTGAACCACTTACCAATCATAGGTCAATCTGCGACTATAACTGTACGGCACGATTGAACGAAATGGTTCATTGATACTAGGGATTGGTATCTTAAAGGTAGCATCAGGGATAAGTGGTTTGCTGATTAGGGATGATAAGGCTGGATGCCTGTCAGTTATGAGATACCCCGGGATTAGGTATCACGTAACGCTAACATGGATGGTTGGTAATAAAAGCCGCATGACGCTTGTCGTTATGCGGCTTTGTTATGTCTG
>Ga0098065_1000697_pt1 | contig 14176 bp, 10 predicted proteins | sample 25_taG_FD_75062 | JGI IMG/M metagenome (GOLD analysis project Ga0098065, IMG submission 75062) | Marine viral communities from Cariaco Basin, Caribbean Sea - 25_WHOI_OMZ | ecosystem: Environmental > Aquatic > Marine > Oceanic | place: Caribbean Sea: Cariaco Basin | collected 2014-11-08 | reverse complement strand
CATGGACCAGTACGATGGGATTGCCGTTCGCCGCTACTTGCTGTAGCAAACCGCCACAGCCTAGTATTTCATCATCAGGGTGCGGTGAAAAAATACAGACGCGTCTCTGTGGGGCAAAAGTCTCAGCTATATTAAATCGTGGTAACGCTTGCAAACCTTGCCAATTTTGCCATGTCTCTGAGCTGGTACCATCACCCGCTATGACTCGGTCACCAACAATAGGGTGAAGGGTCTCAGAGGTGTCTAACGGCTTAGCAGCTATAGTTGCCATATATTGTCCTGTGTTGCAGTCAAGCTCTCCGCTAAATCATTCGCGCCTTGCCTGGCTAGCTGACTGGTTAACTCGCCTATTTTCTGACTATCAAAAGCTCCATGACTTTGGCGAATAAACACGGCTAAATCTGCTGATAATCTGGCGAAATGAGCATTGCGACAAAAAGGTGCTGCCCCTAAAGCCTGACCGACATTGTCTATCACGAGACGAGCCGTCTGCTCAACCTGGGCTCTTAATTGGCGAATGGCAAGCTCATGGCTATCCTGCGGTTGGGTATCTATTAACGCCGCCAAATGACGAAAATACTGCTGGGTGATAGCCAATGCGGGGCTAATTTGCCCCAAATACATTGCCTTAAAATCATTAGGTTTATACTGATAAGCTTCGATTAAATAAGAGCCTAGGGTAGCCGCAGCGCCATACCAACAAGCGGCAACACCTGCTGCGCCATGCCAAAACCCAACCCGCTCTAGATAAGCATTAGGCGCGCCCACCTTGGTAGCAGCTACTTCATTAAACTGCACGGTGGCTGTATCGGTAGCTTGCATTCCCACCGCTTGCCAATCGCTATTATCAATTGCAATACCTGCTTGTTGCATATCCACGATAAGTAATTGCGACTGACCATCATCATCTCGATAGGTCATCAGGCCATGATTCACCATATTCGCCCCTGAGCACCACCCTTTGGTGCCGCTAACTTTGCCTTGCTCATAACGAATAGGGTTGGGATGACCTTCAGCCGCCCAAATCGCCCACAGTCCTGCAGTTGACTGCTCATAGCCTAGCTCATGGAGAATACTTAAAGCATCTAAGTGCGATTCAAACCATTTGGCAATCGTTAAATCAATACCCGCAACATAGGCCAAAATTTGCCAGCGGTATAAGGTGCTCGGATTATCTGCGCTACCATGGGCAGGGTGCGGGATTTTGGAGCTATAAGTCACTAAAACGGCTAATATCTCATGGCGTAATTTTTCACTCATAACCAGCGACTGCAAGGTTTTGCCATCACTGGCTATAAGCGCCGTTATAGCAGCTTGAATGTGGAATAATAAAGAATTTTTGCTAGCTAACATCGGACGCTTCCTACTTATTCTTATGAGCCTGGTTGTTTGTATGAGCTTACTTGTGCTTATAAGATAGGGGCGGCAAGTCAGTTAATGACTCTGTGGCAAAGCGTTGGCTACGCATTATTGGCTGTTTTTGCCCGTACAAATCTTCTAAAAAACGCTGCTGCCAGCTGTTTAAATCATCTTGTTGCAACCCCTGTAGTAACAGTTGATAGCGAGTTTTGCGCTCTGCTAAAGGCATCGTTAAGGCCGTTCTTAAACCATCAATGATACTTTCAGGTTGTTGTGGATCGATGATGACCGCGGATCGCATTTGCTCAGCTGCCCCAGCATAGCGCGACAACAACAATACTCCAGGATTATCAGGATTTTGCGCCGCAATATACTCTTTGGCAACCAGATTCATACCATCTTTTAGCGAATTCACCCAACCAACATCACTCTGCCAAAACACCGTCATTAAGGCGGCATGGCTTAACACACTTTCGTTATAAGTAATCGGTTGCCAAGGATTGCCAGTGTGGTTGGTCTCTACATGGCTTGCCTCTACAGCATCGGCTTTCAAACCAGTGGCTATGAAACTATCTGTAGCACACGCGCTAGGTATAAATTGCTGATTAACCTCATTAACCGTTTGTCTTACCTCATCATAAAGCCGTTGGTATACAGGTAAGCTTAGCCGACTTGGACAGGCAATTTGCAATAATTTGAGTTGCTTTTGATAGAGGGGATACTGCTGCAAAAAAGACTGATACGCCGAAAAACGCTTTAATAGACCCTTAGAATAATCAATCCTATCCACCGCAATAATTTGTTGAGCAGCAGATTTTATAGCGTTATTTTTCTGGATAGGGTTTGCAGAGTGACAGGGTGTTTGTGAGGGTAAATGACTGACCTGCTGTTGGATTTTCGCTACATTAATCCCGATGGGATAGGCGTTAATGGCTAGCAGATGCGGGGCAGCAGACTTGGAGTCTCCCATAAGGAGTAATGAGAGCGGCGCTGACCGGCTAGTCTTAGCAGAATTTGCTTGGGTGGTCACAGTCTGTGGTTGTAAGTCTTTTAAACGATTAATCACTTGATAGTCAATTGCTCCCTTTTCTTGCCGATAATCATCGCTTATTAAGTAATTTTTTAAATAGTGCGCGAAGACTACGCTGCTATTGGCTTTATCTCGGTACGTTTGCACACCAAGCACATCATAGTGGGCAAGATGCTTAATCAATTCAGCACTTTGCTTAAGCTGCTGCCAGTAGGCTAGCGGGGCAAAGGGAATATGTAGAAAGAAGCCAATCCGATTACGCATCCCCAATTGGCGACAATGATAGGCCACACTTAAAAAGTGATAATCATGTACCCAAAGCACATCATCAGGTTGCACAACTTGCTTTAATTGTCTCGCAAACAGCAGGTTGACCGCTTGATAGCCCGCATAATCTTGCGGGGCTTGGCAAATTAAATCACTACGCTCATGCAATAAAGGCCACAGGACATTATTGGCGAACCCGCAGTAAAATTGCTGATATTGCGAGGTCGTTAGAGCCGTGGTCAGATAAGTGATTTTACTATCAGCAGTTTGGTCCGTTGTGTTGGCTGGGGACTTGCTGTAAGTGCTGTTAAAGTCATTGTTAGCAAACTCTAAGTCGCTATTATTCTTGCCATCCGTGCTATCTTTGTCATCTTTTTTGTCGAGGATGGTGCCATCCCAGCCCATCCAAATCCCCGAGCTGCAGAGCAATAAATTGTGCAAGGCTACCGCAAGCCCTCCAGCCATGGGGTCATGGCATGGTAGTTTCACTCGATTGGATAAGACGATCAAATGGCTCATAGCACATATCTCGTTATTTTTTTGACGGTGGCGAAGCAGCATCTATTAGATCAAGCGATGAAGCGCTACATTGTTTTATAAATATTAAAAAACTCTTAAGTAAAGAAGACACCTCATAAATAGTATACACATAATAATGGGCACAAGTTGGCTCGATACCAACTTTTATACCTAAGCCCGTTATGGGGCTTTGTGATGCCGGTATGGCACAATTTAGTGTTGATACTCCATTGGTTTCGTTAGAGCTGTTATCTCCCTGTACTGCCGCAAACCCTGCCTCATCCGTAATATCATCCCCAATAAAAATAGGGCAAAGCCCATAGCCTTGCTTAGTATCGCTGTGCATTTTATTCAGCAAGGTCAAAATAGCGCTGCCTTTATTACCCCCTTTGGGTACCACCTCCCAAACGTACTTACCTGGTTTTAATGCCCAATTGGGATAGTTCTTTAAGGATTGAGCCATGATGTCAGCAGCCACCTCAGCTAACGCAGGATTCTTCCGATAATGTAGGGCCACGGAATGGGGTTTATCTTCTAGGGTAAAGTCATCATGGGATAGACACGCTTGGCGAATAGCCTGCTTGATAGCAGTAAGTTCGGAGGTATCAACCTGCACAGTGCTATCAACTGGCCTAGTACTACTTTTGTGACTGTCGCTGTTATTGTAATAATCATGGTCATAGTCGGCGTCATCCGCAAAGTCTATCTCTAACCCGTGAGTGGCAGCAATCGGCAGTTGTAGAGGCGATAGCATTGCCTTTGCTTCAGCAAGACTACGACCGGTCACAATAGCGATTTGAACGCCATGATTTTGAATCTCCTGTAAAAGCGCTAAGGTGCTCTCTGGGATTAAGCTGTCTTTTGGATTTAGGGTAAAGTCGGCCAGTGTGCCATCGATATCTAAGAACAAAGCATAGTTCTGCTGCGGGGACAAATAGTCTGCAAAATGATTGGGTTGCAGATATTTAGGAGATTTATCTAAACGGGCGTCTATTACTGGAGTCATAGTTTTGCCTCTTTAGTTTTTATTCTTAATTCATTTTATATTTGCGGCAAGCGGCTGTAGGGGATGCTAACCATTGAAACACTAAACAAAAGTAACTTGCTACCTTTTTTAGTAAATCCATTACTAGTGACACCGCTGTGAGGGTGCAACTAAAAAGTATTTTAAGTGCGACAATCCTATAGTTTTAATCAACTCCAACTATTCCAACGACTAAATATTCCTTTAAAACTCAACTATAGACTTATAGTTTATATAACTATAAGCTTATAGCTGAAAAAATTTTACCAAGTAAATCATCTTATTGTATTAAGGCAGGCCTATAGTGCAGGAATTCATTAACTCAACCCTTATTAAGCAGCAGACCCCAGTAGCGACGGTCTCGAAGCGAGAGTTGGCCAAAGCTAAGACCCGTCGTGACCTCTTAAAAAGTGCCCTAAGGCTTTACAAGTTGGAAGGCTCTTGTGGTATGAGTATGAATAAAGTGACACAAGGGGCAGGAATTGCGCAGCCTAGTTTTTATAATCATTTTGCGAGCTTAGAGGCGCTGCAACAAGAGCTAGGGCAGCTATTAACAGAGAGTTATTTATCGCCGATGCGCAGCGCTTGGGTCGATATGCTGCAGGATTATCCTATATTGAGCAAAGAGCAATTTCATCAGCGTTGTCAGCACTGTTTGTCGCTGATATTTACCGTGGCCTTGCAGAATATTGATCTATTTCAGCGCCTACTTGAAGACCGTATGTGCTGTAGTCCCAAGGTAGACCAACGAGATTTGCCCTCTAAGTCTTTGAGCAAACCACGCTCAACAAACCAAGGTTTGGGCCACTTAATGAATGATATCCAGTACGAGTGGACAGAGATATTCATCCAAGGGCTCACGGCAGCAGGGGCGTCTTTTCGCCGTACCGAGGTGCATCTATGTGTCGATATGGCGGCCGCTCAAGTGCACGAGCTCATACTGGGCTGCTATCAACAGCGTTATGAGCAGTCGCAAGCGATCCATAGATTGAGCCTAAATTTTGATACCTTATTCGCTTCTTTTTTTAGCGTCAGCAAAGCATAAGCACCCCGTCAATAAAAAGGAATTTCTATAGACAAAGCTATAGAAAAAACAGACAAGGAAGCCCGACCATGCAGCAACAGCCTACCGCTCCTGAAGCACAAACCCACTTTAGAACCTGCAATTTATGCGAAGCGATGTGTGGCATCGTCATCAAGCACGATGGCAAAAAAGTGCTGTCGATCAAAGGAGATAAAGACGACCCTTTCTCGCAGGGCTATATCTGCCCTAAGGCGACCGCTTTAGAAGATGTGCATGAAGATCCAGACCGTCTACGCCAGCCGGTAGAGAGAACGGCTGAGGGCTGGAAAAAAATCAGCTGGCCTGAGGCTTTGGATAAAGTCGCAGCGGGCATCAAGTCTGTACAAAAAAAGCATGGCCAAAACGCTGTGGGTATCTATCTGGGTAACCCCAACGTACATAATTTAGGCGGCATGCTGACGGTGCGGCATTTGCTTGGCAGCATCAACACCAGAAGCCGCTTTACCGCCACGTCCATCGACCAGCTGCCGCATCATATCGTGTGTATGCACTTATTCGGTCATATGCTGCGTATCCCTGTACCTGACGTCAACCGCACGCAACATATGCTGATCATCGGTGGCAATCCATTAGCCTCTAACGGCAGCATTATGTCGGCGCCGAATATGCGGCAAAAGCTAAAAGACATCCAAGCCCGCGGTGGTAAGGTGGTAGTCATTGATCCTAGGCGCACAGAGACCGCTGAAATGGCCAGCGAGCATCACTTTATTCGGCCAGCGACCGATGTTTTATTATTATTGGCCATGCTCAACGAAATCTATGCTCAAGGTTATGCCAAACGAGCACAAGCGCGTAATAGAGCGGGGGCTTTGGCACCAGAGATTGATCAAATTGAGACTTTCGCTACCGGCTATAGCGCCGAGTCAGTCGCCGATATTACCGGTATTCCTGCTGCTGAGATTAAGCGTCTGGTGCAAGAGTTCTGTGAGGCCGACAGCGCTGTTTGCTATGGCCGTATGGGGGTATCGGTACAGGCCTTCGGTCTATTAAGTCAGTACCTAATCATGGTAATAAACCTAGTCACGGGTCGCTTGGATGAGGTCGGTGGGGTCATGTTTCCCCAGCCTGCCGTCGATGTGGTCGGCAATACCGGTCCTGGCTACTTGGGCAAGCGCCACAGCCGAGTGAGTAATCTGCCTGATTTCAATGGCGAGTATCCGGTCGTCGCTATGGCCGATGAAATGCTGGTACCCGGCGAAGGGCAGCTCAAGGGCTTTATCACGGTCGCGGGCAACCCAGTATTGAGCACGCCTAATGGTGAAAAATTAGACGAGGCGCTAGCCAAGCTAGACTTTATGGTCTCCTTTGACTATTTCGTGACAGAGACTAGCCGTCATGCCCACATTATTTTACCGCCCGTATCGCCGCTAGAGCGTGACCACTACGACCTCACCTTTAATGGTTTTGCCGTGCACAATGTGGCTAAGTATTCTCCCGCTTTGTTTGCTAAACCAGAAAAGGCGATGCACGATTGGCAAATCTACCTAGAGCTGGCGCAACGCTTGGACAAAAAAGCGCCTATCGCCACTAAAATCGAGCGACGACTGATCAAGACATTGGGACCCAAGTTCTTACTGGATCAAGGGTTAAGGCGTGGTCCTTACCAAAAGATGAGCCTTAATAAACTCAAAAAGCACCCGCACGGTATTGATTTGGGACCACTAGAAAGCAGCTTGCCGCAAGCCTTGACGCACAAAGACAGACTGATCCATCTCAACGTTGATTTTTATCGGGCGGATCTGGCGCGGGTAGAGACGATGAGGCAACAGTATGATGCCGAGCAGATCCTGTTGATCGGTCGCCGGCATGTACGCAGTAATAACTCGTGGTTCCATAACAGTCAGCGTCTGGTCAAAGGCAAGCCGCGCTGCACGCTAATGTTGCACCCTGACACGGCCAAAAGCCACGCTATTACAGACGGACAAAATGTCAAAGTGACTTCAAGGGTAGGCAGTGTGACCATCGTGGCTGAGATCACCGAGCAACTGATGCCGGGTGTGGTGAGTATTCCGCACGGCTGGGGCCATGGGCGTAAAGGGGTGCAGCAAAAAATTGCTCAAGCGCATGCGGGGGTCAGCGTCAATGATCTAACGGACGATACAGCAATCGATGCATTGTGTGGCAATGCGGCGGTAAATGGGGTACCAGTGCGGCTAGAGGCACTAAAGGTGGCGGCTGATGCTAATTTGCAATCTGAGCTTGAGGACTCGGCGGCTGGAGCTTTAGGATAAGAGTGAGTAGGTTGATTAATATATGGGCTAGATGGCAAGTAAAGCCTATTTAGTTACAAGACAATACGCAAAAGTAAAATTACTAAACCATTGATTAATCAATATTAGTTGAATAATATAATGAATGCCATTCCAACTAAAATTTAGGACAAAAACATGCCCTCTAATAATAAAAAATTATCCCTAATGCTAGGGTTCAGCTTAGTAACCCTATTGGCTTCAGGGTCGGCATTAGCGGGACTGCAAGCTTTTCAAGATGAATCAAGCGATAACTATAGCTGTGGCTATAAAAATGATAAAGGTCAAATCGTAGTTCCGGCCAAATACGAAGGGTGTGGCGACTTCTCTGAAGGGCTGGCGCGGGTATCGATTATGAAGCCGATAATGAAAGATGGTTATGAAGATGGCATCTATTTGCAAGGCTATATCAATGAAACCGGTAAGCTCGTCATACCTATTAAGTACGAAGCGCCACTATTTGATGGTGTGATAATAGATTATCGAGACTTTCATCAAGGTCTATTAGCCGTCTATAAAAATGGTAAGTATGGCTATATAAATAAATCGGAGAAGCTGACGATTCCTTATCAATATGATACCGCAGGCGACTTTAATGACGGTTTAGCCGTAGTGAGTCGTAATGAAAAATATGGCGTTATTGATAAAAATGGCAAAACTGTCGTGCCGTTTAAGTTTGATGGGTTAGATGACTATTCAGAAGGCTTAGCGAAGTATAGAGTTGGGGATTGGGGTGACGCAGCTAAGTTTGGCTTTATAGATAAGTCTGGCAAAGTAGCTATTCAGCCAAAGTGGGACGAGGCAATGGAGTTCTCTGAAGGTCTCGCTGTGGTCAAAGTAGGGGATTATGAGACAGGTAAATGGGGCGTCATTGATAAGTCTGGCAAGCAGATAGTCGCTCCCAAATATGACATGGCCTATATTGAGCCGATGGGTGATGCTATCGAGGTGGATGGGGGGCGTTATGAGGACGGTAAGCTTGAAGTCTATAACTTAAATAAAGCGGGGGCGGGCCCCTATATGGACTACGGCAGTATCACTCGCTATATCTTAAACCGTCAAGGAAAGGTCATTGAGCAAAAGACCTTTGCGGATTGGAATGAGATCGAGAAGGTGCGTCATCCTGAATATTATGAATAAATAAATGAGACTAATAGTTAAGGCCAGTTTTCAATGCCAATACTGGCTGTAACTAATACCACCTTAGAGATTAAAGTACATAAGATTGACTAGATACTTACCAACATATAGAAATTCCTCTTAAAAAAATATATCCTTAATTTACTGTTTTTTATTAACTAATTGCTGAGATTGGCTGCATCGTAAGCCAGTCTCGCTGATAACTCACTGTGAAAGAGTGTCACGAGCTATGTTTGAATTTGATTTAAGCCTCAGCCTGTTAAGGTATCATTTTTTACAACTGGGCATTGCTTTCGTACTCTCACTACCGATTGCGCTTAATCGTGAGATGAAAGATAAAGGGGCAGGGCTAAGAACCTTTCCGCTAGTGAGTATTGCCTCGTGCGCTTTCATGCTAGTCGCTGTCGATATCTATCACGGTTCAGAGCCTGAGGCGAGAATTATGTACGCTATTATTACGGGTATGGGTTTTATCGGTGGTGGGGCCATCTTTAAAGGCAATGATACGGTCAAAGGTACCGCGACTGCAGCGAGCTTATGGAATACTGCTGCTATTGGGATTTCTGTGGCTTATGGGCGTTACGAGATTGCGATTATATTGGCGGTAGTCAACTTCCTCATTTTGCAGTTCTCAGAACCGTTCAAAGCTAAACCAAAAGGTGAGCAATAAGCATACTGGTGCCAAACGGCAATTCCAAAGATAGACATCTTGCTGCTGTTAAAGATGGTGGCAGGAGCAAGTAGGGGCTTCTTTAGTGTGTAACCTCATGAAAAGCTCTGACTACGCCATCCCAATTTATACCATTTTGCGTATATCTCTAGGCTCTGCCCATCTCTCCTAAAACGAGCGCTGAATTTCCTATATAATGTAAGCCAATTCATTGTCTATTATTCATTCAATTTAAGCTTTTTTTTAGCAAGAAAGGCTTTTTATTAGGTAAAAACGGTACTCTATGTTTAACGCTCCCTCGACTCGTTTAAATAAATACATCAGCGCCAGCGGTATTTGCTCTCGCAGAGACGCTGACCGCTTTATTGAACAAGGTAATGTCTACATCAATGGCAAGCGCGCTTCGATCGGTGATCAAGTGGGTGCTGGCGATACGGTGAGAGTGAATGGGCAGGTCATTGAACCACAAGGCGAAAACAACTTTGTTTTTATTGTCTTGAATAAGCCCGTGGGCATTGTGAGTACCACGGAAAGCTCTGAAAAAGATAACATCGTTGATTTTGTTAAACATGGGGTGCGTATTTTCCCAATAGGCCGTTTGGATAAAGACTCTCAGGGTTTAATCTTTTTGACCAATAACGGTGATTTGGTCAACAAGGTGCTACGTGCTGGTAATAACCATGAGAAAGAGTATTTGGTAACAGTAAATAAGCCGATAACCGATAGCTTCATTAAGGGGTTATCGGGTGGCGTGCCTATGTTGGGCAAGATGACAAAAAAATGTAAGGTTACTAAAGTATCGCCCAACGTCTTTAACATCACACTAGTACAGGGTCTAAACCGTCAAATTCGTCGTATGTGTGAGCATTTTGGCTATGACGTGGTCAAGCTTGAGCGTACGCGAATCATGAATGTGAATATTAAGGGTCTTGCCCTTGGTGAATGGCGAGATTTAACCCAAAAAGAGTTGTCTGTGCTGCTTAAGTCTATAGAAGGCTCCTCTTCAGATGGCAGTACTAAGCCCAAGAAGTCTCATAAGACGCCACCAAAAAAACCGCGTGCCGATAACTCACCCAAGTCCAAAGCGTCTGCAGAAGCAACGGATGGCGCAAAGGGTAATGCTAGACATTCCAAAGACGGTCCTAAAAAACCAACGGGCTCTAGAGGTAAAGATAGACGTCCTTTTGGAGATGGCAAAAAGCCTGGGCGCAATGGCAAACCGGCTGCCAATGGTAGAGGCCCTGCAAAAAGTCGTGGTCCTCGGCGGTCTTCGCGAAAATAGATTAGGGCTCAGTATTTACCTAATTAGGCCAACTGATAAAAGATAGCCAGGTAATACATAAACCCAGACTACTTAAGTGGTCTGGGTTTTTTAATATTTAATAGCCGTTTACTTTCTTTATCTATGCGTCATAAAACATAGTCACAGACAACTTTCTCTAAGTTACCTTTTTCTCTAAGTTATCTTATTTCTAGGTTGCTTGACCACTAAACCTATCCAAAAACTGACTGACAGTGTCTGAAATATCCGAGAGAGGATTTTCGCTAACATCGAGTTGTTCCAATGCTTTTAGATTGGTAATACTATCGGGCAGATTTTGCAGCCCATTGTGATAGAGCCCAAGGCTTTTTAGTTGCTTCAGATTGCCTATAGAGCTTGGCAGGGCTTCTAAATCAGAACCACGTATGTCTAGTTTTTCAAGGTTTGTTAACTTTCCAATACTATCAGGCAATGCCTTCAAATTTCTATTAGCACACAGTTGAATAATTGTGAGCTTGCTTAGATTGCCAATAGAGTCAGGTAAGTGCTGTACCTTAGATCCTCTCATATCAAAATGGGTAAGCTCTGATAGATTGCCAAGTTCATTAGGAATTTTCTCTAAAGTTTTTGAAAAGATATGAAGCGATTTAAGAGCCTTTAGTTGGCACAAAACCTTTGGAAACTCAGTGCAAGCGCTATGCATATAAACTAGCGCCTCTAAGCTATCTAATTCAGCAATCTCTTCCGGTAGCTCTGCAAACCCTATCAATCTAAGATATTTTAGATTTTTTAAATTGCCGATAGCGCTTGGCAATGGCTTAGTGGACTCACTTTCGCTTTGTAATACTGATTTATTATCAATATAGCTATAACTCGTCAATTTTCCATATCCTAAATCAAGTCGCTCTAACTGACGTAATGCTTCAGGCTCACGAGGGACAATGCTATCAGGGCTACCATACATATTATGGTTATCCATCCAGTCCCATATCTCTAACATCCAGTCTTCAACGCCCGCATCTTGCTTGTGATTAGTATGGTTATCTTGGTTGGTTTTACCGCTATGTGCTGTCATAAGTTTACCTTTTAATAATAGTTAAATGAGGTGAGTGCATTCATATTTTTAGCTGATTTTCTTGCTAGGTGGCAAAATTAAAAGTAGTTAGGCACAGTAATACGACTAAGGTAAACCTCATGCTTAGCATGGCTTGGTATTAAAAGAACTGATAAAGAGTTGTGAATCTTACCGGATGGCCTGTTGAAAAAATGAGGACAGCAAAACGCACTCATAGGACCCAGTAACTGAGCATGAGGAAGGTTTTTATAAAATATAAAGATAGAAATAAATTGATTAGAAGCAGTCATAAAGAAATCTCCTATTGCTCTGTCTGTGCCAAATTGAAACGACACAGTCACCTTACAGAGCGAAAAGGAGGTGTGCGTTTTACCAGTATTTGTTTTTCATCGCGCTGGAAGTAGCCTTAAACCCACGATGTTTTTTTATCATAGCAAGCGGTCTTTATTTTGTCAAAAGTGCAATTAAACTATGCTAAATTAATTAAACAAAAAAAAGCCTCAAAACTCGTAAAGAGTAATGAGGCTTTTCGGTTGCTTATGTTTCAAAGCGTATTTGGAGCGGGATAAGAGATTCGAACTCTCGACCCCAACCTTGGCAAGGTTATGCTCTACCACTGAGCTAATCCCGCTAATTACAACGATTGCTGTATCGCTGTGGGGTCGTATTATACGTGATTTCATTTGGCTGTCAACACCATTTTTAAAATAAAGGCAAAATTTTGCATAATATTTACCTTATCAATTTATGGAATACATGTTATAACTATTTGTTTGATTATTCACTAGGCGCAGACCTCATTTAAGCCATGAAATAGCTTAGTGAATATCGATAAAAAGCTTTTAACCATAACAACATAAGAGAGAAGGATTTTCATAATGACCGTTGCAACGATGACCACGGATCAAAACTATACGATTGCTGATTACCTATTTGACCGAGTAGCAGAAGCTGGGGCAACCGAAATATTTGGTGTGCCTGGTGACTTTAACCTATCGTTTTTGGATAATATTATTGCCTCAGATAAGCTGCGCTGGGTAGGTAATGCCAATGAGCTCAATGCGGGCTATGCCGCAGATGGCTATGCGCGTGAGCGGGGTTTTGGGGCGTTAGTGACGACATTTGGGGTAGGTGAGCTGTCGGCGATTAATGCCACGGCAGGTTCGTTTGCCGAGTATGTGCCTGTATTACATATTGTTGGCGCGCCATCGACGGCGTTACAAGACGCCAAGCGTCGTATTCACCATACTTTGGGCGATGGTGGTTTTGATCACTTTATGCGCATGGTAGAGCCTGTGACAGTAGCCTGTGGCCGTATTACACCAGAGAATGCCGCCTCAGAGATCGACCGCGTGATTCGTATGATTCAAAAGACCCATCGTCCAGGTTATCTCATGTTATCCCCTGATGTGGCCAAGTTGCCGATTTATCCACCGACTACCAAACTGGCTGATAGCGAAGAGAATATCACCAGTCAAGTCGCACTGGCCGACTTTAAGCAAGCGCTAACTGATTTTATTCCCGGTAAGACCACCACCTTATTAGCAGATTTAATTGTGCATCGTTTTGGTCTACAGCCGCAATTAAGAGCGCTGATAGCCGATACCCAAATTCCTTATTCGACGTTATCTTGGGGCAAGAGCTTGCTCGATGAGTGCAGTGAGCGTTGGGCTGGGGTCTATGCCGGAGTAGCTTCGCGCCCGGTGGTCAAAGATGCGGTTGAGAACTGCGAGTGTTTGATTAAAGTCGGCGTTAACTATACCGATACCACCACTGCAGGCTTTAGCCAAAATATTGATGACACCTGCGTGATTGATATTCGTTATGAGCGCGCTACAGTAGGCGATAAGTCTTTTGCCCCGCTAGGATTAAAGGATGCGCTCCAGGCCTTGCACGAAGTATTGACTTCGGGTATTGACGTCAAGCCTATGCCGCTGAATAATCCTGATGGCGTCCATGAGCAAGAGGGGGCGGATGACGGCCCTATTCTGCAAGCCGACCTATGGCATATTATCGCTGAGGAGTTGGATGAGCGTAACTTGGTCTTTGCCGAGCAGGGTACGTCGTATTTTGGCATTAGCGATGTGCGCCTACCCGCTGGCGTGACGATTTACGGTCAGCCTATGTGGGGCTCTATCGGCTACACTTTACCGGCCAGTCTGGGGGCAGGGATTGCCTCGCCCAATAAACGTACGGTGCTGCTGATTGGTGATGGTTCCGCGCTCCTGACCATTCAAGACCTGAGCGTGATGATTCGTGAAAAGCTTAATCCGGTGCTGATCGTGATTAATAATGACGGCTATACGGTTGAGCGCGCCATTCATGGGGAGTTACAGCCTTACAATGATATTCCCCAATGTAATTGGCAGATGATGCCTTACGCCTTTGGCGGTACTGAGGACAATTGCCTAACGCTCAAAGTCAGCACTCCAGGTGAGCTAAAAGCGGCTCTAGAGCATATCCATGGCACCCGTGATAAGTTAGTGCTATTAGAGGTT
>Ga0098065_1000695_pt1 | contig 14253 bp, 11 predicted proteins | sample 25_taG_FD_75062 | JGI IMG/M metagenome (GOLD analysis project Ga0098065, IMG submission 75062) | Marine viral communities from Cariaco Basin, Caribbean Sea - 25_WHOI_OMZ | ecosystem: Environmental > Aquatic > Marine > Oceanic | place: Caribbean Sea: Cariaco Basin | collected 2014-11-08 | reverse complement strand
GGTGTAGCAATTGCCAAAAAAACGGTTCCAACTTCAGCATCGCTATCACCTTTGTCCGGGCCGGCATTTCCCGTAGTTGCTATGGCATAATCGGTTTGGTATAAAGCTTTTACTTTTTTAGCCATTTCACAAGCCACTTCATTGCTTACCACAGAATATTTTTCTATAAGTTCTGGTGACACCCCTAGAATATTCACTTTAGCTTCTGTTGCGTAGGCCACCACACTGCCTTTAAAAAATGCGGAAGCCCCTGGATATCCTGTAAATATTGCAGCTAATCTGCCCCCAGTAAAACTTTCAGCTGTAGCCAGGCTTGCGTCGTTTGCGGTGAGTAGATTCCTTATCTGCACTTCAATAGGATCTTCTTCCTCTATCCCTTTAATAATATCCCCAATAATCTGGCTAAGCGATTTTATCTGATCGTTCACTTCCTTTTCCATATTAATGGGATCACTACCTTTTGTGCTTAATCGCAAACGTACTTTACCCAGGTTTGGCAAATATGCCAGTCTTATGTGAGCCGGTAAGGCTTCTTCCCAGGATTCTATTTTTTCTGCAATAGCACTTTCTCCCATCCCAAAGGTAAGTACAGTCTTATGCAGAATAAATGGTCTTTTAAAACGATCCCTTATTCGGGGAATGACCTCATCCTGCATTAAAGCTTTCATTTCATAGGGTACACCAGGTAAAGAAATAAAAATAGTATCTTCCTTTTTTAACCACATCCCGGGAGCAGTACCATACCTATTCATAAGGACTTCGCACTTTGAAGGCACCATGGCCTGTAGCCGGTTTAAATCTGAAATAGGAGTATCAATATATTTTTTAAAAAGTTCTTCGATATGCGCTAAAACCGCTTCATCTTTAATCAGCGTATCATTAAAAAACTCACAAAGGCATTTCTTGGTAATATCGTCTTTAGTAGGGCCAAGTCCGCCGGTAATGATAACTATATCTGCTCTTTTTTGAGCGTCACTCAAGGTGGTTAAAATATGGTTCCATTCATCTTCTACTGAAGTTATTTGATGAATACTCACCCCTATTTTATTAAGTTCCTTGGCTATAAAAGCCGAATTGGTATCGATAATCTGGCCGATAAGAATTTCATCGCCAATGGTTATAATCTCTGCGTTCATTACAGATTAAAATCTTCTTTTAATTCTTCACAAACCTGCTCTACCTTTCCCGTAATGACCTTACCGGCACCCGGTACTTCCGCTTTATTTTTACCCTGTTTAGACCACTGCTCTATAATAGTTATTTGTGGCATTAATTCTAACCCAAAAAGCTTTAGATTAGGTTTCATTTTATGGGCATAACTGTAAGCAAGTTTAGCATTATCACTATCTATGGCTTCATTCATGGCAGTCACATCTGGCGGGATTTCTTCAAGAAAAGTTTTTACTACCACCAGTATAAAGTCCTGATCGCCGTCTGCCATTTCTTCTACATCTTTTAAATCGTAGCTACTCATGGGGATTATTTAATATTTATAGAAAAAATTTCTTGGTCCTCAATAAATCCGGTTAAATGATCTTGTGGCGCTACCGCACCAACTCCAGCAGGTGTTCCGGTAAAAATAATATCGCCTATCTTTAACGTAAAGAAAGTTGAAATATAAGCAATTAGTTCATCAATTTTCCATAGCATTAAAGAACTATTGCCATTTTGTACAATCTCATCATTCTTTTTTAGGCTAAAATTAATATTGTTTAAATCTGAAAATTGATTTTTATTCAGCCATTTTTCACCGATTACTGCAGCACCGTCAAAGCCTTTTGCTTTCTCCCAGGGAAGCCCCTTAGCTTTTAACTTTGCCTGAAGGTCTCGCGCTGTAAAATCGATCCCAAGCCCTATTTCATCATAATACTTATGGGCAAATTTAGGTTGAATATGTTTTCCCACCCTTGTAATCTTCACCAGCAACTCTACCTCATAATGTACATCTTTAGAAAAATCTGGAATAAAAAAAGGCTGTTTTTTTAATAGTATCGCCGTATCCGGCTTTTGGAAGACTACAGGATCTTCTGGTCTTTCATTTTCTAACTCGGCAATATGATCGGTATAATTTCTACCTATACAAATAAGTTTCATTTACAATCTTTTAATCGGTTAATGTTATTTTGAATGCCGGGGCTGGTAATTTTCCGGAAAATACGCTATTAGAATTATCCAAACTATTCATTTTTCGCCATCCATTGATGTCTTTATAATAAGATTTAAAATCCTCATTATCCTTTTCTAAAACCCCTTTAAAAATCGGCGCATATTTGCGTAATTCCACATCCTTATACACCATAGTATCATTTACCCTATAATCTTTCCTTTCCATAAAAGCATTTTCTTTTATAAAAAGATGTTCTACAGCAATAAAAAAGCCGTGGTCGGGAATGCGAATTTTATAAGGTAACAGATCGATTTTAGTACGATATTCGCCTGGTTCTTTTTCAACTATTAGTCCGTTATCCAAAAGATCGTAAGAAGGTTTTCCTTCCTTATCTACCGCCATAATCCTTAACCTGTATTTTGCGCTGCGGGATAACGTTTCTTTTAAAATAAAATACCGAATTTCAACCTGTTTTAAATAGCAGGCTTCTTCAAATTTGTCCGGCTTTTCATAAAACCTGGCCACCGTACTAGGATACTGCCCACCACTAAAATTCCCTAAACCAACAGATTCCGATAACAAAAAATTATTGATTCTTTTAGTCTTTCTATTTTTAACATTAAAAATCTTTACCTCAGTCAAATGATGTATGCTGGGTTTTAATTTTATTACTTTTCCCTTTAACTCTTTTAGCTCTAAATATTGAGATTCGTAACCTACATAACTAAATTTAAGTATAGCATTCTCACTAACCTCTTTTATAACAAAAGAATATCGCCCCTCTTCATCTGTCGAAATTCCTCTTTTTTCCTTTTCCAGAACTATATTTGCATACGGTAAAGGCTCTAAAGTTTTGGCATCTACCACCTGTCCTACGGCTCTTGTAGTTTGCCCAAAAGTGCAAACTGAAATAAGAAGGAATACCGTAAGCAGGATGCGCATTCTTTAAAATTTGGTATTTAGTTTACGTAATTTTATGGCTGTGAGTATCTTTTTAGTGTAAAGGGGAAAATCGGCATTTTGAAGCCACCCGAAATAACCCGGCTCCTTTTCCAGAACTTCCTCTACCAGCTTCCCTCGATATTTACCAAAAGAAAAAATTTCCTCTCCTTTTTTATTGAAACTTATAAATCCGGCAAAATCGGCAAAGCTTTTACGGGCACTGTATTGTGATAGCCATTTAATATCGTTTTCCAGATCGTCATACTTATCCAATTGAGACTTTAATACTTCGTAAGTTGCTTCAGTATCTGCAGCCGCACTATGTGCATCTATAAGTTCTTTCCCGCAGTAAAACTTAAAAGCAGCCGCCAGAGTTCTTTGCTCTTTTTTATGGAATATCGTTTGTACATCTACGGCCATCATATTTTTCATATCAAAGTCGATATCTGCACGTAATAATTCTTCGGCTAACAACGGAATATCAAAGCGATTGGAATTATAACCTCCCAAATCACAGCCTTTTATCATATCATAGATTTGTTTGGATAATTCTTTAAAAGTCGGTTCATTCGCTACTTTCTCATTAGAAATTCCATGAATTGCAATGACTTCTTTTGGGATTTCCATTTCTGGATTTACCAACCAGGTACGACTTTCTTTATTTCCGTTAGGATATACTTTTAATATCGCTATTTCTACAATCCTATCTTTGGCAAGGTTCGTTCCGGTAGTTTCCAGATCGAAAAAACAAATAGGTTTTGTAAGCTTTAATTCCATTTTTTAAAATTTGTTTATTCTTATAGCAATATAAAAAGAAAACCGGGAATCGCCCTATAAAAAGCAACCCCGGTTTTTCTTTATATACATAAATTTTATAATACTCTATTTTTGTCGAATCCTTCTAAATATTGTGCTACCCGCTGCACAAACTGTCCACCAAGCGCTCCATTCACCACCCGGTGATCATAGCTATGCGATAAAATCATTTTATATCGAATACCGATAAAATCACCTTCTGGAGTTTCGATAACCGCAGGCATTTTTCGAATAGCTCCCAAGGCCAGGATACCTACCTGGGGCTGATTAATTATTGGTGTTCCCATAATACTTCCAAATGTTCCAACATTGGTTACCGTATAAGTCCCCCCCTGTATATCGTCTGGCTTCAGTTTATTTTGTCGTGCCCTATTCGCCAAATCGTTTACCGCTTTGGCCATGCCTACAAGGTTTAATCGATCTGCATTTTTAATTACCGGTACAATAAGATTACCATCGGGAAGCGCTGCCGCCATACCAAGATTGATATTCTTCTTTTTAATTACCTTATCCCCGTCTACGGAAATATTGATTAGTGGAAAATCACGAATGGCTTTCGCTACGGCTTCCATAAATATAGGTGTAAATGTTAATTTCTCACCTTCTTTTTTCTGAAATGCCTCTTTATGTTTGTTTCTCCAGTTCCAAATATTAGTTACATCTACTTCTATAAAAGATTGTACATGAGCCGAGGTCTGCACACTATCGATCATATGCTTACTTATCATTTTACCCATACGGCTCATTTCGATAATCTCTTCTTCTCCTGAACTCACCGTACTTTCCTGATTTTTAAAAGCGGGCTCTAAATGATCTGGTTTCGAAGCTGACTTATGAACATCTGAATTTTCTTCCGACTTACTGCTGCGATTTTCAACATAGGCTAAAATATCGTCTTTGGTTACACGACCGTTTTTACCGGTTCCTTTGACAGTTTCTAATTCTTTAAGACTAATATTTTCTTCTTTGGCGATATTTTTTACCAAAGGAGAATAAAAACGATCTGACTCTGAATAGTCGCTACTACCTCCAGCAGTCTCCTTGGCAGTTTCAACGGCTGCTTCAGCTTCAGCTACATGTTGTTCTTTCTCTGTAGTACTTTTTTCATCTTCATCATCCTCCAAATCGAGATCAAGATCATCTTCCTGCTCCACATCACCGTCAGTCTCAATAATAGCAATAGTTTGGCCTACTTCAACTACATCATCAGCTTCAAAAAGTATTTCTATAAGTTTGCCATCTACTTCACTTGGCACTTCACTATCTACTTTATCTGTAGCAATTTCAAGTACCGGTTCGTCTGCTTCAATGGTATCGCCTACTTCTTTTAACCAGCTGGTTATGGTTGCCTCAGCAACACTTTCTCCCATTTTAGGTAATTTCAGTTCAAATTTTGCCATATCGTTATTTGAAAGCTAATTTTTATTATTTCGTTTGCGAATTTAATTAAAATTAAGGTTTTTAAATATTAAAAAATCAATAAAATATAAATTCACTGAAAATATTTTTAAGTTATCTCTAACTAATTTCCTGTGTAAAATTACAATTTCATCTTTCAACCTGAAAGCCTACACCCAAAGCTTTTTAACTTTTAAGGCTATTTTCAAAAGGTATACGATTGGTAATACTTCTTCCTAAAGTTACCTCATCAGCATATTCTAATTCATCACCAACGCTAATTCCCCTGGCAATGGTCGATGTTTTAACGCCGCTCCCCTCTAGTTGTTTATAAATATAAAAATTAGTTGTATCCCCTTCCATAGTACTGCTTAGCGCAAAAATAATTTCCTGAATTTTACCATCTCTCACTTTTTCGATTAAAGGTTTAATGGTAAGCTGGGAAGGGCCTATTCCATCCATAGGACTAATCTTTCCTCCTAAAACATGGTACATACCACGATATTGCCCTGTATTTTCTATCGCCATCACATCGCGTACATCTTCTACAATACAAACAAGATCTTCCTGGCGGGAAGGATTTGCACAAATATCACAAAGCTCGGTATCGCTAATATTATAACAATTTCGACATCTTTTTATGTCGGCCCGTAGCTTAGAAAGTGCTTTGGTAAGTTGTTCGGTTTGCGTTTCAGGTTGTCTTAATAGATGCAAAACCAATCTAAGCGCGGTACGTTTTCCTATACCGGGCAACTGCGACATTTGGTCTACAGCCTGCTCCAATAATTTCGAAGAAAAATCCATAACCGCAAATTTACAATTTTTAAACCGATGCAAATAGTTAGTAATATGCTAAGTTTGCAAATGTTTTGGTTAAATTCGTATTTATGGAACCTATACATATTGTATTACTCATTGCGCTTTATTTTGGTCTTTTACTGTTAATATCCTATTTCACCGGAAAAGAAGACAGCAACGATGCTTTTTTTAAGGCAGAAGGCAAATCTCCCTGGTATATCGTAGCTTTTGGGATGGTAGGCGCCTCCTTATCTGGAGTTACCTTTATCTCTGTACCGGGTTGGGTTAGAGATTCCCAATTTAGCTATATGCAGGTAGTAGCGGGTTATTTATTTGGTTATCTGGTGATTTCTTTTGTGCTTCTCCCCATTTATTACAGTCTTAATGTAACTTCTATCTACCAGTATTTAAATAATCGATTTGGTAATGTGAGTTACAAAACCGGTGCTTTTTTCTTTTTTATTTCCAGAGTATTGGGGGCTTCGTTCAGGCTTTTCCTCGTAGCTACCGTATTACAATACTTTGTGTTTGAAGCATGGAATATTCCTTTCGTGGTTACCGTGATTCTTTCCATTTTATTGATATGGATTTACACGTCTCGTGGCGGAATTAAAACTATTGTATGGACAGATACATTGCAAACCCTTTTTATGCTGGGATCGGTAGGTATTGCCATTTATTTTGTTTCACAAGAATTAAACTGGACCCTTAACGACTTTTTTACAGCACCAGAACTTGCCCCATACACCAAAACTTTTCATTTTGATAATTTTCTGGAAAAAGACTATTTCTGGAAAGCTTTCTTTGGCGGGATGTTTATCACCATTTGTATGACGGGTCTCGATCAGGATATGATGCAAAAGAATTTAACCTGTAAAAGTTTAAAAGATGCACAAAAAAATGTAATGTCTTACAGTCTGGTGTTCATTCCGGTTAATATTTTATTCCTTTTTCTGGGAGCACTTTTATTTATTTATGCGGAACAAAATGGAATTAGCGTGCCGGTACTCGACGGAAAGGAAAAAACCGACCTTCTTTTTCCCGAGATCGCTTTGAATGCCGAGATGGGTATTGGTCTTGCGATTATCTTTTTACTTGGTTTAATTGCCGCGGCATACTCTAGTGCCGATAGTGCATTAACCAGCCTAACCACCAGTTTTTGCGTAGATTTCCTTAATATCGAAAAACGTGAACCCAGTTCGCAAACCAGTATTAGAAAAAGAGCTCATATTTTAATTAGCATACTTTTAGTCATCGTGATCATCGCATTTAAATACTTACTGGATAGTAGCGTGATCGATTTACTTTTAAAAGCTGCCAGTTATACTTACGGCCCTTTACTTGGACTTTTTGCTTTTGGAATTTTTACAAAAATGCAAATAAAAGATCATCTGGTATGGATCGTAGCTTTAGTTTCTGTGGTGACAACTTTTATTCTAGGAAACCTTCCTCCTGAATATCTTGGAGGTTATGTTTTTAATTACGAATTACTAATCGTAAACGGTGCAATTACGTTTTTGGGATTAATATTGATTCGTACCAAGCATCACTAAAGTACAGGCATTTTGATATTCGATATTATTTTGCTCTAATATTTTATAGAGTTCAGGATTTTCTGTTCCAGGATTAAAAATTACGCGTTTTGGATTTAGTGCAACAAGATATTCGTAATATTCTGGTTGATTTTTTGGTCCAACGTATAAAGTTACGGTATCTATATCTGGGAAAACAATTTGCTCGTTTTCTATCTTAACCCCTTCAACTTCTCCTTTTCGTAACCCTAAAGCAACCACCGGCTGCTGCTTGTCTACCAATTTCTTTATCGCCATATTGGAATATCGTGCAGTGTTGGTAGAAGCTCCTATTACTAATGTTTTCTTTTTCATATGGTTAAATAACTCAGGGCCAACCCCTGATCTGTTTTTTGAAATTAATTTTTATGTTGAGCCAAAGCTCAAATCATATAATCTCGATTATCGAGTAAAAATACTTTTTAAAATTTACTGTAACAAGTTTTAAACTTATCAGTCTTTATAGTAAGACTAGTCTAAAAATGCATTGCTATCTTTTTTTTGATGGTTAGAAGATAGTATTGCTTGATAAGGTTCGCGCTATTTGCAAGGCGCGAACTTTTTTCTGAATTAATTGAAAATTTTTGTAACATTCTTTTTTTGGCGTCGTCTTTATAGTAGAAATCATCAAAATTGCAGAAATATACTTTTAAGTATTATGCAATACAAAGTATTGTTTATAACATATCAACTATCAATATCAAACATCAATCAAAAAATGAAACAGTTATTTTTAATCATCATTCTTACGTTAAGCACTTTTAATTCCGTCGCAAATAACGAAGTTTTTGCGAGGATTACAGGTACTATTATAGATCGTAATTTAAAAGAACCGGTTCCCTATGCAACTATTAGCTTAAGTGATACTGAAGGGAACATCATCACCGGTACAACTTCTGAAGAAGACGGGTCATTCATCATCAAAAAAGTAAAATCTGGCAATTACATCCTAAATATTCAATTTATTGGCTACAAGAAATTCAGTAAAGAAATTGTTGTACAAGGTAATAGCGGCCTCATGGAGTTAGGTACTATTAATCTGGATCCTGATGTTGCTGAAATGGATGAAGTGGTAGTAGTGGGAGAACGCTCTACCATCGAGCAGCGTATTGACAGAAAAGTAATTAACGTTGGTAAAGATCTTACTACTGCAGGCGCCAGCGCCTCAGACATCATGAATAATATACCATCCGTAAATGTAGATCAGGATGGAAACATCGCTTTACGCGGAAACACTAATGTACGCATATTAATTGATGGTAAACCAACTAATATGAATGCTGCTCAATTACTAAAACAAATCCCTTCCAGCTCGATAAAAAAAATCGAACTTATTACTAATCCTTCCGCAAAATACAATCCTGAAGGGATGAGTGGAATTATAAATATCGTTTTACACAAAAACGCCAATAACGGATTTAACGGTAATATAAATACCGGCTTAACCTATGGGGAAAATGCACGTTTTAATGGTTCTTTAGACATGAATTACCGCCAGGGAAAATTAAACCTCTACGCAAACCTTGGAAGCAACTTTGGCAAAAGGAAAAATATTAACGACATCAATTTAACCGGTAGAAATGCTAAGCAAAACCTGGATATGTTAAACGATAACGAATCGTATTTATATAAAATTGGAATAGATTATTTTTTAAACGATAACAATACATTTAGCTTTTACACCAATCAAAATTTGTTTAATGGCGGGGTAGATGCTACGATAAATGCAATTTACCTAAATAATCCTTCGAATAATTTCGAACAGTTTTTAAATCTGGATGCAAGGAATTTGAATGCTACTTATAACTTTGTTTACAAGCATTTATTCCCACAAGAAGGACACGAAATATTATTTGAGGCTGATTATAATGATTACGATGGCGATGAGGATTTTGCCGCAAACTTTAGTGAAAATGCAAGTTTTGCTTCTTATTCTGAAAATGTGAACGAGAATCGTGGAACTTTAATCACTAATATCGACTATAGCCTGCCTATTGGCGATAAGTCGAAATTTGAAGCCGGAGCTGAAGCCAGGTTATTAAATAATACTCAGGATTATGATACTAATAACCCGTCAGCACAAAACTCCGATTACGATTACAACCGAAATATCTATTCGTTATACAGCACATTTGGACAATCTTTTGAAAAATTCTCCTATCAGCTTGGGGCTCGTTTAGAAAGCTTTAATATAGATGCTGAAGTAAATGGTGAAAACGTATTTAGTGATGATTATATCACGTTATACCCTTCAGGGTTTTTCAATTACACCCCAAATGATAAAAACAGTTACCAGGTAAGCTATAGCCGCAGGATAGATCGTCCTAGCCTAGGGCAGGTAAGCCCGGTAAGAGAGGTGAGCACGCCTACAATCACCGTAGTCGGAAACCCTAATCTACAGCCACAATTTACGAACTCCGTAGAATTTAATTATACGAGAAAATTAAAACATGGTAGTTTAACCGGTGGGGTGTTCTTCAGAAATATTAATGATAATATTAACCAGTTAATCGAAGAAGATCCATCAGATCCAGCAAGCCTTCTTATATCTTTTGCAAACTTTGATGACACCAATGCTTACGGAGTTGAACTGTCTTCTAACTATAAGTTTACCGAATGGTGGAGTGCCAATGGAAGTTTTGAATTGTACCAACAAACACAAAGCGGAATTGTAGGTACAAGCCGTGTTGAAGTAGATAACACAGTTTACACAGCGAGAGTAAACAATAGTTTTACTGTTACCGAAAATTTAACATTACAATTATTCGGATTTTATCAAGGACCAAGCGAAGAACTTCAGTTTAAAAACGAAGATGTATTTTTTGCCAACCTTGGCGGACGCTATACTTTCCTGGATAAAAAAGCTACGCTTAGCTTAAACTTTAATGATGTTTTTGGTACCCAGGAATATAGGTTTAGTGCCACACTTCCTTACGAGCAAAACGGACTTTTTAGAAGTGAATTCCAAAATGTATATGTTGGATTTAGCTATCGCTTTGGAGGGAACAACGCTAAGAAATTAAAAAGAAAACAAAGAGATAACGATGAAACCCAGGGTGGTGGAATGTTTTAAAGAAAACGAATTATATCATTTTTAGATAAAATTTGTTTGTTTAGCCAAAGAAAAGCCTGAAGTTTTCACTTCAGGCTTTCGTTTTTTTATAGGATAGATACTATTCTATAAATTAAGCATACATTTTATCACGTTGCTCTTTTATTTTTGGATCACTCATATATTCATCAAACGTCATATAGCGATCGATTACTCCGTTTGGCGTAAGCTCAATAACACGGTTAGCAACTGTTTGAGCAAACTCATGATCATGTGTAGTTAGCATTACGGTTCCTTTAAAATTCTTTAATGAATTATTAAAAGCAGTAATAGATTCCAAATCCAGGTGGTTTGTTGGCTCATCTAACATTAATACGTTGGCTCTCATCATCATCATTCGACTTAGCATACAACGTACTTTTTCTCCTCCAGATAAAACATTACTGGTTTTTAAAGCTTCCTCCCCACTAAACAACATTTTTCCTAAGAAGCCACGAATAAATACCTCTTCCCTTTCTTCTTCGGTTTTCGCGTACTGTCTTAACCAGTCTACTAGTGTAAGATCATTATCAAAATATTCAGAGTTATCTAACGGCAGATAGGACTGCGAAGTCGTTACACCCCAACTATATTTCCCAGCAACCGGCTCTTCCTTCCCATTGATAATTTCATAGAATGCAGTTGTTGCACGACTATCCCTGGAGAAAACAATGACTTTATCCCCTTTGGAAAGGTTAATATCTATTCCGCTAAACAGTGTTTCTCCTTCTATGGAAGCTTCTAACTTTTCAATATTCAATATTTGATCACCAGCCTCTCGGTCCCTATCAAAAATAATGGCCGGATAGCGGCGACTTGAAGGTTTAATTTCTTCAATATTTAATTTATCGATCATCTTCTTACGTGAGGTAGCCTGTTTAGATTTGGCTACGTTCGCACTAAATCGCTGAATAAACTCCTGAAGCTCCTTCTTTTTCTCTTCTGCTTTCTTATTTTGCTGTGCACGTTGTCTAGCTGCTAATTGAGAAGACTCATACCAAAAAGAGTAATTTCCACTAAAGTGGTTTATTTTCCCAAAGTCGATATCAGAGATATGTGTACAAACTGCATCTAAAAAGTGACGGTCGTGAGAAACCACGATTACCGTGTTATCATAATTTGCCAGGAAATTCTCTAACCAGTTAATCGTTTCGTAATCCAAATCATTGGTAGGCTCATCCATGATCAATACATCTGGATTTCCAAAAAGAGCCTGCGCTAACAAAACTCTTACTTTTTGCTTACCATCTAGATCCTTCATTAGAGTATAATGAAGTTCTGTTTTTATCCCCAGGTTAGAAAGTAATGATGCGGCGGCGCTATCGGCGTTCCAACCATCCATTTCTTCAAACTGCACCTGCAGCTCACCAATTCTATCAGCGTTTTCATCAGAATAATCAGCATATAAAGCATCTATTTCTGTCTTAATTTCAAAAAGCGGTTTATTTCCTCTTAAAACGGTTTCTAAAACAGGATAATCATCATATACATTGTGATTTTGCTCCAGTACCGACATACGTTTTCCTGGCTCTAAATGAACATGACCAGAAGTTGGATCGGATTTTCCAGATAAGATTTTTAAAAATGTAGATTTACCTGCACCGTTGGCACCGATAATCCCATAACAATTCCCTTCAGTAAAAGTAGTATTCACCTCATCAAAAAGGACTCTTTTACCAAACTGGACAGAAAGATTTGAAACTGAAAGCATAAATTCCTCTAATTTTCCGCAAAAGTAGCATATATTGTACACTTTCTAAAAGATTAACGTTTAGAAAATTCCTTTTAACTCGTGGTTAACATTCAAGATTTTAGCCACAATTTATATTTGTTGGTCACTGGAAATCGTAAAGGGGATAATGGATTTATAACTATTTGAATGAGAAGATTATTACTGCTAAGTATTTTTTATACCATATTTTCATTTATAGGTTGCAAGAATAAAAGCACCAATACAGATAAAGTATACATTGGCGGGAAAATTGTAAATCCAAATTTAGATTACATCATCCTATCCAGGGACGAAGATATTATAGATACTTTGGGACTGGACAAAAACAATCAGTTTGGCCAGTACCTTGAAAATATCGACCCTGGGATTTATACTCTACAACATAACCCGGAAAATCAGGTGATGTATCTAGAACCCGGTGACAGCATCATGATTTGGGTTAATACGTATGCTTTTGATGAGTCACTTAATTTTAGTGGGCGTGGCAGCAAGGAAAGTTCGTTTTTATTAAATCTCTTTTTGCAGAATAGGGCCAACAATGATCTTGTCCTTAATTATTATAAAATTAAGCCCGAAAAGTTTGAAAAAATAAGTGATTCTATTCATCAAAAAAGACTTCAAGAATTTAATCTAATATCTTCACAACGGAACTTTAGTGATGATTTCAAAAATATGGCCAGGCAAAGTATCGATTATGAATACTACGATCTTCGTGAGCGCTATACTTATCTCATTAAAAAATATTACCCGGAATATGCAAAACTTATCCCTAAAGATTTTAACAATTATAGAGACAGTATAGACTTTAATAATGGGTTACTTCAAAACTACTATTTATACACCAACACCATTGATGATTACCTACGCACTCGTGCTGTAGAATACTGTATAGATAAGCACAAAGACAGAGATTGCTTTAACGTATCTGATTTTGATAATATACAAAGACGGGCTATTTTAATAGATTCGTTATCCAGCACTCCATCCATAAAAAACAGATTCCTTGATATATTGCTTAGTAAGGCGGTTACCATCTCTTCAAATGATGAAGACCTTAAAAAGGTAATGAATTTAGCCGAATCTCTGGATTACCAGCAAATCGATCAAATTAAACAGCTCTCCAGTATTCAAAAAAATTATTTTACAGGCAAATCCCTGGCAAATTTTACTCTTTTAAACACTAATGGTGTGGAAACTACCTATGGGGATATTATAAATAAAAAGACGATTATTTATTTCTGGTCTGCTAATAATATTAGACGCTATATTTGGCAATTTAGAACTATTAAAAAGCTTGAAGAAAAATACCCAGAATTAGATTTCATCGGAGTCAACCTGGATATTGGTCATGAAAAAAGATGGTTGCGTATTTTAAATGAAAATAACTACGATCAAAAAAATCAATATCAACTCTCAAAAAGAAAATTTAGCAATGACTATGCTACAAAGTATTTATATCGCTTAAACTTCCTTGACAAAAATGCCGTGATTGTGAGAGGCGATGTTGCACTTAGTTCTTCAGCAGAATTTGAATCGCAGTTGTTACAATTTATTAATCAGTAACATTTTAGAAATAAATCGCAAACCAAAAACAATAGAATTAGATGTTATAATTTGAATCCCATTTTCAAAAGAATAAAAAATAAATTCTAAACATAAAAAAGCTGCCAAAAGGCACTAGTGGTCGGAAGAAATTCCGGCCACTTTAAGTTTTAAATAATTTGTTGGGATCTCCTCCGGAAAAGGTCACTATCATTGCAATAATTAAATTCCTTACTTCCATTTTAAATCTTCTCTT
>Ga0098065_1000690_pt1 | contig 14295 bp, 9 predicted proteins | sample 25_taG_FD_75062 | JGI IMG/M metagenome (GOLD analysis project Ga0098065, IMG submission 75062) | Marine viral communities from Cariaco Basin, Caribbean Sea - 25_WHOI_OMZ | ecosystem: Environmental > Aquatic > Marine > Oceanic | place: Caribbean Sea: Cariaco Basin | collected 2014-11-08 | reverse complement strand
TTCAAAGTAACGGGTATGGGGCACCGCCTCGATCTGGTCCCAGGGCAGTGCGCGCTCAAGGGCGTCCTCACCGATCCGCGTGGTATCCACCCGTGACGGGATCTCGATGTCCGGAATCACACCCCGGTGCTGGGTCGAACCACCGGATACCCGGTAAAACTTGGACTGGGTGATCTTGAGCTGGCCATGATTCAGTGAGCGGACCGCCTGGACGGTCCCCTTGCCAAAGGTCTGGGAGCCCACCACCAGGCCGCGGCCGTAGTCCTGGATCGCGCCCGCAAAAATCTCGGAGGCGGAGGCGCTCATGCGGTTGACCAATACGACCATGGGGCCGTCCCAGGCAACACTTGGGTCCTGGTCGGAGAGCACCTGTACCTGGTTATCTGAGCTGCGGATCTGTACGGTCGGGCCCTGGTCGATAAACAGGCCCACCAGGTCATTGGCCTCGTGCAGGGCACCACCGCCATTATTGCGCAGGTCTACCACCAGGCCGTCGACGTTCTGTTCGTTACGGAGCTTCTCCAATAACCGGCGCACGTCCCGGGTGGTGCTCTTGTAGTTCGGGTCACCCTGCTGCATGGCCTGGAAGTCTGCATAGAACGTCGGTATGTCGATTACGCCAATGAGGTACTTTTCACCGTTACGCTCCAGTTCAATCACTTCGCTGCTGGCACTCTGTTCTTCCAGCTTGACCTTGTCCCGCTTGATGTCGATGGAGCGGGTCACGGTTTCGTCGCTGGCGTTGGCCGGTACCACCTCCAGGGTTACCGTTGAGCCGCGGGGGCCGCGAATCAGGTCGACCACCTCATCAAGGCGCCAGCCAATCACGTTGGTAGGGGTATCGTCGTCCTCCTGTTTCACCGACACAATCCTGTCGGCGGGACCGAGCTGGCCTTGTCGGGCAGCCGGTCCGCCGGGCACAAGCCGGACAACCTTGGTGTATTCGTTATCCGACTGAAGCACCGCGCCGATCCCCTCCAGGGAAAGGCTCATGTTGATGTTGAAGTTCTCGGAATTGCGCGGGGAGAAGTAATTGGTGTGCGGATCCCAGGTGCCGGTAAAGGCATTCATGTAAGCCTGGAAGGCGTCCTCGCTGCGCATCTGGGACACCCGTTTGCGCTGGCTTTCATAACGCCGGGTGAGGACTTCGATAATTTCGTCATCGCCACTGCCATTCAGGCGCTGGCCGAGTACGGCATTGCGAATGCGCTTGTTCCAAAGCTTATCGAGTGCTTCCTGGTCTGGCTCCCACTCTGTTTCTGAGCGGTCCAGCAGGATTTCGTCGTCACTGCTGAAATCAAACTGGTCGAGCCCGTCGTCAAGCAGGCCCAGCGCGTAGTCCATGCGCTCGATAATGCGCTGCTGGACACGATTGTAGATTTCAAAGCCCGGTTGTAGCTGACCGGTCCTCAGTGCCGCGGCCATTTCAGCTTTCAGAGGCTGGAAGTCCCGGATATCTTCTTGAGTGAGGTAGACACGCTGGCCATCGAGGTAGTCGAGATAGTCATCGAACACTTCATCGGCGAGTTCGTCATTGATGGCCTGGTCCCGGAAATGGGTGAATTGAAGCTGGCGGGAAATCAGGATGTTGGCGCGGGCCTGCTCGATGGTGGGTGTCACTGCCGTGTAGGCACCTTCGATGTTCGCCGAAAGGGAAGTGCCGATCCCGGCCAGGGGAAGGAAAACCAGCAGCCCTAAGGCGATACTCCTGGCTCGGAAAGCTATCGGCATGTTTTTTATCTTCATATCTTGGGTTACCTGCTAATACCTGGGCTCACGTGCCGATAAACAGTATCGGCACATGACATCAACCTGTCTGCCGACCGTGTCCGGTTTCCCGTAACCCGGCCAGGGAGGCGGTTGGTGCCGGCCTTTTAAATCATTGTAGGCAACCGCTCCTTGCGTTACCACAGTGTCTGTTGGCCATGTAATGACAATCTGTCCATATGATGACCAGTACTGGCTACGTAAGTTCCATCGCGCGCTGAAGTCGATCGCTCAGCTCGGGCGTGAGGCTCTCCCGGTCCAGCGCGACACACCAACGGGCGGCAAGGGCCTCCAGGTTAATCGCCTGGTCTCCCTGTGCCTGTTCGAAGCCTTGTTTCAGGCGGCGAACCTGTAGTGCCATCCGCAGTGACTGGTCCTCCTCCGGAGAGGCATGTCCGCCGTGAATCTCTGCAAGTACGACGAGTTCACGGGGATCGTGCAGGTCAGTCTCATCCGAAAGATCCGGCCAGTGGGCTGGTAACTGGGTCGGGGTCAGTTCACCGGCCTGGCGCTGATGAATCCATTGCTGCCACTGCCGCATCTGGGCCTGGCGACCAAGCTGGTCCAGACGCTCCTTTACCTGCTTTCTGGTGGCACGGAGCGATTGTTTCAAGTTCCCCGAAACAGGGGTCTCGCTCGCTACTTTAAGTGCCTCAAGTATTTCGCCCGCGTCGGCTTGCTCTGCGCCTGCTGTGTCCAGCCAATGGCGGGCTTTGGCCAGGTCAGACTCAGCTGCGGCGTCAGCCTCGGTGGAAGCCTGTGCCTTCTGCTGTCGCTGCTCCTCCCTCCTTGCAAAGATGGCATCGCAGGCGGCACGGAATGCTTTCCAGAGCTTGCGATCCTCCCGGTGGCGGGTAATACCAATGGCCTGCCACTGCTGTTGCAGTTCCTTGGCCTTATCCATCGCTTCTGTCAGTGGGGTATGGTCTACCAGTTCCCGTGCCTGGTCGACAATGGCCTGCTTGCGGTCCTCGTTGCGGCTGCGCTCTTCGTCAAGGTGGCCCGACAAGGTGTTCATCAACCGGTCAAAGGCTTTCTGTATTGTCCGGTTATCCCGAAACTCCACGGGCCAGGCTTCCCGCCATTCCTGTCGTGCGGTTTTCTCGATCTGTTCGGCCGCTTTCCAGTCCACCTCTGACCAGTCAGTGGCCTCCAGGTATCGTTCAAGCTCGTCGCAGATACTCCGGCGCTTCTGTAAATGAACCTTTTTCAGGTCCGAACGTGCCTCGAAGTAGGCTCGGCAGGGCTCAAACGCCCGGTCAGACGCAGCCCGGAAACGTTGCCAGAGGTCTCTGTCCGATGAGCCTCCAAGGTCCCGCCACTCCTGCTGGAGTTCCTGGATTCGTTCGGCCTTGGCTTCTGGCTCCATGGGCTGTTCGGCAAGGTATTCCATCTGCTCGCACAAGGCGGTCTGTTTTGGTGTCGTGGCAAAACCCTGCCAGTCACCGAGTTCCCGCACCTGCCCACCAAGCCGTTGCAGCCTGGCGCGGTAGCGGGTGCCCTCGCGTTCTGGAAGCTGTCGCTGGAGTGACTGCGCTCGTTTAAGAAGCTGCCGGGACTCTTTCAGCTGGCGGGCCTCCAGGGCCTCCTCCAGGTCGGCCACAGCCTTGTCCAGTTGCTCGAGCTGCTGCCGTTGTGCTTCCGGATCAGCTTGCGACGTTGGCTGTGGTGTCCGGACACTGGCTGTGCGTGCAAGTACCTGCAAGGCTTCCGGGAGTGCGACAGCCCCGGGCCAGTCCAGCTGCGCCAGTAGTTGCCTTGCCCTGGCGGGTTCTGGTGACTCGGCTTTAGTCAGCTGGTCGAGCTCATCCTGGTGATGACTGAGGCGGCCCAGCGCAGAGATAACCCCCCGCAGCGCCACCATTCGCTGTTCGTAGTCCTTCTGTTCCTGGCGGGCGACGTCTGTTTCCCTGGTCGCCTCGAGCCAGCGATTTTCCTGGGTGCGCTGGAGTGCATCGAGGGAGGGCAGTGCGTTTACAGCCGGAGGCTCGGCTTCAAACGCCTCCAGGGTATCCTGTAGCAGGGTAAGGGTTTGCTGACGCTGCACCTGCTTTGCCTGATGCTCCGCCCGGGCCTGTCGCTCCTGTTCCATTTCCCTGACCCGGAGGCGGCAATTGTGCAGGGCTGACAGCACCTCGCTGCGAGTCTCATTATCGGCTGCGTGTTCCAGGGACTGCCATCGTTGTTCCAGTTTCTGGACCCGCGCTTCATATAGGTTGGTGTCCCTGGTTGCGGCCAGTTCTTCAGCTTGCCGGACAATCGCCGCCACGGCTTCGTTGGTGGCGCGAGTCTTTTCTTGTTGGCGGCGCAGTTCCTGAAGGGCCTGGCGTACCTGCTGGTAGACTCCCTTGTCCTTGCCCCGGGCCAGCTTCTGCACCTGTTGCAGGTATTCCGTATCGGTCAGCCCCCGGGCTGCCTCGAGGCGTACGTCTGCGGCCAGACCTTCAATGGCAAGCTCCGCCAGGGTTTGCTGGCTGCAGTCTGGCTGAGACAGCAGGGTGCGCTGACGGTCTATCGTGTCCTGGTCAACGCCGGGGGGTTCCTTTCCCGGAGGGTTATTCGCTTCTGGCCTGGTGCCCGAGCGATTGTCCTGACTGGTCGCGGAGGTAAAGCGCTTCTGGAAGAGTCTCTGGATAAATGCGGCCATGTCGGTATCCTTCAGGGAATCAGTTCACCGGGCTTCAAGCCTGCAGGTGAAAACGGGTGGATGGTGCTACCCGGATAACGGGCGCCCGGGCACGCCAGGATTTTGGCGACTGCTCCGGCGCCCGGGCAGGTGGCATAGTCTATCCTCTGGAAACCGCCGGCGGAAAGGGGCTGTATGGCAAACCAGGACAAAAAAAAGGACCCTAATCAGCAGGCGCCCGAAATTGCCCTGCGTTTACTGGCGCGACGTGAACACAGTCGCTTTGAGCTAACCATGAAGCTTCGCCAGAGGCGCGTCGATGCCAGGGTCATTGAGGATGTGCTGGATGACTTCGAGGACAAAGGCTGGCTGAGCGATGACCGGTTTGCCGAAGTGTTTGTGCGACAGCGCATGGATGCAGGCTATGGCCCACTGAAGATTCTGGCGGATCTGCAACAGCGCGGCATCAACCGGGTACCCTCCGAACTGGATGTGGTGCCGGACTCGCAATGGGTCGCTCGCGCGGTTCAGCTGAGGGACAGACGATTCGGGCTCGGGGATATCTCAGGTGACTGGTCGGAGCGCCAACGCCAGGGGGGCTTCCTGGCGCGCCGTGGGTTCTCCGGCGACCAGGTGGAGCAGGCCCTGGGTAAAGTCAGAGTGTCGGAGGAGTAAGGCCCATCTCACGGGGAAGCACCAGGGACGTTTCCTGTTCGTCGGGATTCGATTCGCGAGTCTGGTACGTGGGCTGGTTTGGCGGTATTGACAGCTCGCCGGAACCGGAGTCGGCAACCATCGGGGCCTCTGCCTCGGACTGGAGGTCGTAACGGCGTGCCAGCACGTCGTAATAACGTCGAATGTTCTGCACGTAGATGACCGGTTCATGGCCGCGGGCGTAGCCGTGCCGGGTCTTCGAATACCATTCTTTCTGCGACAGCAGTGGCAGGAACTCTTTCACATCCAGCCAGCGGTCAGGGTTGCGGCCAGCAGATTCGGCGAGGCGGCGGGCGTCTTCCAGGTGCCCGAATCCCACGTTGTAGGACGCAAGGGCGAACCAGGTTCGGTCCGGCTCCTGAACATGCTCCGGAATCATCCCGTGGACCTGGCGGAAGTAGCGGGCGCCGCCCTCAATGCTCTGGCGAGGATTGAGCCGGTTGTCTATGCCGATATGGTCGGCGGTCGACCGGGTGAGCATCATCAGTCCCCGAACGCCGGTGGGGGAGACCGCATCCCGACGCCAGTTGGACTCCTGGTAACCGATGGCAGCCAGCAGGCGCCAGTCCAGGCCGTTGTCCTCGCCATAGTCGCGGAAGATATCCAGGTATTGGGGCAGGCGCTCCTGGATGTGCTCCTCGAAGGTCAGGGCGCCCACATAGCCCAGCTGCCCCAGATGGCCGTAAAAACGCTCCCGCAGGTTGGCCAGGGTGCCGTCGTGTTCGATTTCTTCCAGGAAACGTCTTGCTTCCCGGTACAACGAGCCGTCATTGCTGGTGGGGAACAACCAGGCGATGGCTTCCTGGTCGCTGACGCTGAAGGCTCGCTTTACATTGGGGTAGAACACATGGTTCAAGGCCAGCTCGTTCGCGTCCACCACTGCTGCGGGGAATTCGCCGGACTCAACCCGTTCCAGTATGCCGGCAGCATCCAGTCCCGAGTGGATGCGGTAGGTGAAGGCAGGGTGCTGCAACTGTAGCTGCTCGAGGTGGGGGAGGTGGTTTGACTCTGTCGCCACATGCACCACAACATCCTGCTCAAGCAGGTCTTCAATACCATCGAGGTGCTCCAGTCCGCGATGGTAGATCATTACGGATTCAGACGTCAGGCCGTTGGCCAGCGAACGGAACCGGTCGCCCCAGTCCCGGTCGGCAGACAACCCGGTAAAGCCTATGTGGGCGTAGCCGTCATCAAGCACCCTCAGAATTTCGCTGTTGCCGTCAGCCAGCCTGACCCGGAGCTCAACCCCCAGGTGGTCGGCAAAACGGCGGGCCAGTTCATGGTCAAAGCCGGTTGGGCCTTCCCGGCCTTCGTAATAGATAGAGGGGGCATTACGGGTTATGACGTGGAGAACGCCCTCGGCCTGAACGGTTGCGAGGGTATCCGGCCGTGTGCACCCGCTGGCCAACACGACCCACAGCATGGCCAGCAGTATGCCGGACATGGGCAGGTGGTGGTTTCTTGAATGTCGGGACTCACCCAAATTCACAGCCTCCGGAGCGGGATGCTTCATAATCCCCCAGAGCGTGGAAAAAGGTCAATCGGTACCGGGAGAGATTGCTTGGACATGGGGGTATTGTACATTTGTTGTTCGCTGCTGTATCCCCGCACCAGTTTCCAGTATTATTGCGCCCGATCATAAACGGTGCCCTGATCCCCCGCCTGCCAACACGCAGCGACGGGTTGCAGGGTATCGGTTTCCCAAGTTCGCGCGATACAGGTTATAACCCATGCTGGAACTCCGCGGCGCCCCCGCTCTTTCCCCTTTCCGCTCCGAAAAACTGTTTGGCCAGCTTACCAACGCTGTCGAAGGCGTTCAGGCCATCTATGCGGAATTCATGCACTTCGTGGACACCGAAGCGGAGCTCGGCGATGCCGACCAGGTCGTCCTCGACCGGCTGCTGACTTATGGCCCGAGTGCTGATCGCCAGGAGCCCGCAGGCATACTGTTCCTCGTGGTTCCCCGGCCAGGTACGATGTCACCCTGGTCGACCAAGGCGACCGATATCACCCGTAATTGCGGTTTGCGTCAGATACGCCGGATCGAGCGAGGTATTGCCTACTACGTAACCGCGGACAAGAAGCTTGGCCGCGAAGACCGCCAGGCCATCGCAGCGTTGCTCCACGACCGCATGACTGAAACCGTGTTCCACGAGATGGGTGGCGCCGAGTTGTTGTTCCATCGAGAGGAACCACGTCCGCTTGGGCGAGTCCCCGTGCTTGCCGGCGGCCGTCCCGCGCTGGCGGAAGCAAACCAGCGCCTGGGCCTGGCCCTTGCCGAGGATGAAATTGACTACCTGGTGGCGTCCTTCAGTAACCTGGACCGTGATCCTACCGATGTCGAGCTGATGATGTTTGCCCAGGCGAACTCCGAACATTGCCGGCACAAGATTTTCAATGCGTCCTGGGATATCGACGGCGAAGGGCAGCAGAAATCCCTCTTTGCCATGATCCGCAATACCCACGAAATGAGCAGTGAAGGGGTGTTGTCTGCATACCGTGACAACGCCTCGGTGATTCGTGGTTCGGTCGGTGGTCGCTTCTACCCTGATCCGGAAACGGCTCGCTACCACTATGTGAACGAACCTATCCACATTCTGATGAAAGTGGAGACCCACAACCATCCCACGGCTATCTCCCCGTTTGCCGGTTCCGCCACTGGCGCAGGCGGTGAGATTCGTGACGAGGGTGCTACCGGACGGGGCTCCAAGCCAAAGGCCGGTCTTACCGGGTTCACCGTCTCCAACCTGGAAATTCCCGGTGACCTGCAGCCCTGGGAGGATGGTTACGGTCGCCCGGAGCGCATTGCATCTCCGCTGGATATCATGATCGATGCCCCGGTCGGCGGCGCCTCCTTTAACAACGAGTTCGGCCGGCCGAACCTCGCCGGTTATTTCCGCACCTTCGAGCAACGTGTGGCCGGGGCCGCTGGTGACGAAGTGCGCGGATACCACAAGCCCATCATGATAGCCGGCGGCCTCGGAAATATTCGCGAGGAGCATGTCGAGAAGGGTGAAATCCCGGTCGGCGCCCGGCTGATCGTACTGGGCGGCCCGTCCATGCTGATTGGTCTGGGTGGTGGCGCCGCATCATCGATGGACTCTGGTACCAGCAATGAGAACCTTGACTTCGCTTCCGTTCAGAGGGGCAACCCGGAAATGGAGCGTCGTTGCCAGGAGGTAATCGACCGTTGCTGGCAGCAGGGCGGCCAGAACCCGATAGCGTTTATCCATGACGTCGGCGCCGGTGGACTGTCCAACGCCATGCCGGAGCTGGTCAAGGACGGCGGCCGTGGTGGCAAGTTTGAACTGCGGGATATCCCCAGCGATGAACCCGGCATGTCGCCACTGGAAATCTGGTGTAACGAGTCTCAGGAGCGTTACGTACTGGCGGTTGCCGAAGAAAACATGGAGCGCTTTGATGCCATCTGCCGTCGTGAGCGTTGCCCCTACGCGGTTATCGGCGAGGCCACGGAAACCCACCACCTCTCACTGACGGATGCCTATTATGGCGACTCGCCTGTAGACCTTCCTATGGACGTGCTCTTCGGCAAGCCGCCACGGATGCACCGCTCTATCAACCGCACGTCTTTCACCAAGTCCATCTTTGATTCCACGAAGGTGGACCTGAATGAAGCTGTGCGTCGGGTCCTGCGCCTTCCATCCGTGGGCAGCAAGAGCTTCCTGATTACAATTGGTGACCGCACCATTACTGGACTGGTGGCCCGCGACCAGATGGTTGGGCCGTGGCAGGTACCGGTTGCTGATGTGGCGGTAACGGCTGCGAGTTACGATGTGCTTACCGGCGAGGCCATGGCCATGGGTGAACGCACCCCGGTGGCGTGTATCGACTCGCCTGCATCCGGCCGTATGGCCGTGGGTGAGGTTATCACCAACCTCGCGGCGGCGCCGATTGCGCAGCTTTCCGACATTCGCCTGTCGGCAAACTGGATGGCCGCAGCAGGTCATCCGGGTGAGGATGAGAACCTCTACGAAACCGTTCGTGCCGTCGGCATGGAGCTATGCCCGGCACTTGGTATTGCCATTCCGGTGGGCAAGGACTCCATGTCCATGAAGACCGTGTGGGAAGAGGGCGAGGAACACAAGAGTGTGACTGCGCCGCTGTCACTGATCATCAGCGGTTTTGCACCGGTAACCGACGTCACCCGTACCCTGACACCGCAACTGAGGACCGATCAGGGCGAAACCGACCTGATCCTGGTTGACCTTGCCGCTGGCCAGAACCGTCTTGGCGGCTCTGCCCTGGCGCAGGTCTTCGGGCAGATGGGCGCGGTAGCGCCAGACCTGGATGATCCAGAAGACATCAAGGCGTTTTTCGCGGTCATTCAGGGCCTGAACCAGGATGGTAAGCTGCTCGCCTATCACGATCGTTCCGATGGTGGCATGTTCGTGACCCTGGCGGAAATGGCCTTTGCCGGACGCACCGGGTTGGATATCCGTCTGGACGGCCTGGCCGAAGAGGCTGGCCAGTTCGCCCGTGAGCTGTTCAACGAAGAACTGGGTGCGGTTATTCAGGTACGCCGGGACGACACCCCGTTCGTTCTGCAGCAATTCTCTGGCGCCGGTCTGGGTGAGCATACCTCCGTGGTTGGCACCCTGAATGCAGAGGACAGGGTCCGGTTTACCTTTGAAGGGAAGCCGGTTATCGACGAGGCCAGGGCAGATCTGCAGCGTCTTTGGTCAGAAACCAGCTACCGCATCCAGAGCCTGCGGGACAACGCCAATTGTGCGCAGGAAGAGTTCGATAACCTGCTAGCCAGTGATGACCCCGGACTTGGCGCGCAATTAAGTTTCGACCCCTCCGAGAACGTGGCGGCACCGTTTATTGCTGGCAGTGTTCGTCCTAAAGTCGCCGTACTGCGGGAACAGGGCGTAAACGGCCAGACTGAAATGGCCGCGGCTTTCGACCGGGCCGGCTTCGATGCGGTGGATGTTCATATGAGCGACCTGCTTTCCGGCAGGGTCACCCTGGACGGGTTCCGCTCACTGGTCGCCTGCGGCGGCTTCTCCTATGGTGATGTGCTCGGCGCAGGTGAGGGCTGGGCCAAGTCCATCCTGTTCAATCCGCGGGTCAGGGACCAGTTTGCCGGTTTCTTTGATCGCGAGGATACACTGGCGCTGGGAGTCTGTAATGGCTGCCAGATGCTTTCCAATCTCCATGAGTTGATTCCGGGCACAGCCAACTGGCCACGGTTCGTCCGTAATCAGTCAGAGCAGTTTGAGGCTCGCCTGGTGATGGTCGAAGTTCAGCCCTCGAAATCGGCCTTTCTTGACGGCATGGCTGGTTCGCGAATGCCTATTGCAGTCGCCCATGGTGAAGGACGTACCGAGTTCGGAGTCGGGGGCTTCGAGGCGTTCGACCGGTCCGGTCAGGTCGCCCTGCGTTACGTGGATCACCATGGTCAGCCAACAACCCGTTACCCCTATAACCCTAATGGCTCTGATGGCGGTATCACCGGTCTGACAAGTGAGGATGGCCGTGTCACCATAATGATGCCGCATCCAGAGCGGGTATTCCGCACGGCACAGTTCTCCTGGCATCCGGAAGGCTGGGGTGAGGATGGACCGTGGCTGCGAATGTTCCGTAATGCACGCAAGTGGCTGGGATAAGTTGACGGGCTGAAAGGCCTTGTTATGATCCTGTAAGCCGGTGACAGAGTTGCTCTGTCACCGGCTTTTTTGTGTTTTCTGAAAACCCCCACCTAATGCTACGTATTACAAGGGCTTTCGCCCTGTTTATAACGAAAAAAAATCTTGACTAAACGGTTTTATGCACACGCGGCCACCGTCTTTGTGACAGGGGTGCCTAAAACGCCGACAACTCGCTCAATAATTGGTCGGATAATGTAACCTATTGATTTATAGGGTTTAAATAATAGAGGTGGATTTCTCGCCAATTTGAGGTGAGGGCTGTAACCACGGGGCCTCCCGTCGTCTGCCCAAAAACTATCCCCAAATTTATCCACAGATTTTGTGGGTAACCCGGAAGGCCCTGAGCACGCCCGGGTTGACGGTCAAGTCAAGCTGTTTCAGTCTTGATTCCACAATTTATCAGCCGGAGATCTGTGGATGTACAAGCTCTGTTTCTTCGTACCGGTAATCGACGCCGAAACCACCAAGGATGCCGTTTTTCAGGCCGGAGGTGGTCGTATCGGTGATTATGACTGCTGCGCATGGCAAACCCTGGGGCAGGGTCAGTTTCGGCCCCTGGACGGCAGCAACCCTCATCTCGGGGAGCATGGGCAACTGGAGCGCGTGGATGAACTGAAAGTGGAGTTGGTTTGTGAGGACCGGCTGATTCGTGATGTGGTAGCGGCGATGAAGCGGGCCCACCCCTACGAGGAGCCCGCCTACGAAGTCTATCGGCTGGAAAACTTCTAGGACAGAAGCAATGCCTGGCCGGGTGGTTACTGTTTGGGTTTCATCCTGTGGCGGATGTCGCTAATGCGAAGAGGGAAGTCGTTGCGCTGAACGTCCTCCACAAAGTGCTCCAGGGTTCGGCGAACCGTTGGAAACGAAATTTCGTCCCAGGGAATACGGTTCAGGTCGAACAATTCCGCCTCCAGTGATTCCTCGCCCGCCCCGAAGCGCTCTTCGGTGAGGAACGCCCGGTAGAACATATGGACCTGATCGATGTGAGGCACATGGATCATGGTGTACAGACCCGCCAGTTCCACGTCCGCCATAGCCTCCTCAAGGGTCTCCCGGGCAGCAGCTTCCTCCGTGGTCTCGGAATTTTCCATAAAGCCCGCAGGCAACGTCCAGTACCCATAACGGGGCTCAATGGCCCTGCGGCACAGCAGGATTTTACCCTCCCATACCGGTACCGTACCCGCTACGATACGTGGATTCTGGTAATGAATGGTCTCGCATCGGGTGCATACATAGCGGGGCCGGTTGTCGCCGGCAGGAATGCGGCTTTCCACCGGATGACCGCAGCTACTGCAGAAGTTCATGAATTACCCCGTATAATAGTTCGAGTTGTGGTACCAGTGTATCGTTCGCAGGGTGCCTTGTCCCATCTCAAACGCGGAGACTGATTTTGCGTGATTTACTGACGGAAAGGCTAGCCCGACATGCACCGACCCGGCTGGCGATGGACTACCCGGAGGCCAGTGTGCTGGTCCCGGTGACTGACAATACCGGCTCCCCGGAAATCCTGTTTACGCTTCGGTCGTCCAATTTGTCCACCCACCGGGGCCAGGTCGCCTTTCCCGGCGGTAAACGGGACAGCACCGATCCGTCCCTGGCCTATACTGCGCTGCGGGAGACCCACGAAGAAATCGGCCTGCCCCCGGACCAGGTACAGTTGATTGCGCCCCTGAGCCAGGTCATCTCCAGGTACGGAATCCTCGTAACGCCATACGTTGGCGTGGTGCCTGCCGACCACCCGCTGACCCCTAATCCCCATGAGATCGAGAGTATTTTCCACGTGCCGGTGGAGTTCTTCCTCGAGGATCGCCGTGAACGCACCGATGCCCTTCCGTTCCTTGATAACACCTACCACGTTCCTTGTTACCGGTGGGAGGGGTATCAGATATGGGGGCTCTCGGCGGTGGTTCTGGTGGAGTTTTTGAATGCCGTGTACGATGCCCGCATCGATTTGCTGAAACCGCGCCACGACTGAGCCTGGCGGCGAACTGTAAGGAGAATTTGCATGTTATACGAACTCGCAGAACGCAAACCTGAGCTTGTCGGCGAAGGGCAGTTTATCGCCGCAAACGCTACTGTCATTGGCAGTGTCGCCCTGCACGAGCGGTCGAGTATCTGGTTCAACGTAGTGATTCGGGGCGATAACGACCTGATCACTATCGGGCCCGAATCAAACGTCCAGGATGGCTCGGTATTGCATACGGATTCCGGTATTCGACTGACCCTGGGCCGGGGAGTCACAGTGGGCCATAAGGCCATGCTCCATGGTTGTGAGATTGGGGATTATTCCCTGATCGGTATCAACGCCGTGGTGCTCAACGGTGCCCGTATCGGCAAGCACTGCCTGATCGGTGCAAATACCCTGATCCCGGAAGGCATGGAAGTACCCGATGGCTCCCTGGTTATCGGAGCACCAGGCCGGGTCAAGCGGGAACTTGGAGAAAACCAGAAAAAAATGCTGGAGCTCAGCGCTGCCCATTATGTACAGAATGCGGTGCGTTACATGAATTCGCTCAAACCGTTTGATCCGGAAAACGGGCAGGGCTGATGGAGACGAAGCACCGGGTCCGGTCTCCCTGTGTCAGTGTCTGTGCGCTGGATGAAAAGGACATCTGCATCGGTTGCCACCGGTCCGGTGATGAAATCCTGCGTTGGACAATCATGACGAATGAGGAGCGCCAGCAGGTACTGGAGAATGTTGCCCGGAGGGAACGTGGCAGTCTTATCTGAAACTTTATGGCCAGGGAAGGCTTTCTCGCCGGTGAGGCAGTAACAGACAGGAACAATATGACGACAACCATAGGTACGCCCCTGAAGAACAATGCTTACCGGGTGCTTTTCTGCGGCTCCGGTGAACTGGGTAAAGAGGTGGTCATTGAGTTACAGCGGTTTGGTGTGGAGGTTGTTGCCTGTGACCGTTATGCCAATGCGCCCGCCATGCACGTGGCCCATCGAAGCCATGTAATCGACATGCTGGACCCGGCAAGCCTCAGAGCGGTGATCGAACAGGAAAAGCCGGATCTGATTGTGCCGGAGATAGAAGCCATCGCAACAGCTGAACTGGTCCGACTGGAGCAGGAGGGTTACCGGGTTGTGCCAACCGCGCGAGCGGTTGACCTGACCATGAACCGGGAAGGCATACGCAGGCTTGCTGCCGAGGAGTTGGCGCTGCCTGTGTCGGACTACCGCTTCGCAGAAACCCGCGAAGAGTTTGAGCTGGCCGTTGCGGAAATTGGCTTCCCCTGCGTGGTCAAACCGGTCATGAGTTCCTCTGGTAAGGGGCAAAGCCTTGTTCGTGACGCCTCCGGCGTGGGTTCTGCGTGGGATTATGCACAAACCGGCGGCCGTGCGGGTAAGGGCAGGGTCATCGTCGAAGGGTTTATCGACTTCGATTATGAAATCACGCTGCTGACCGTGCGGCATAGAGATGGCGTCAGTTTCTGTGCGCCTATCGGGCATCGTCAGGAAGATGGTGACTATCGCGAGTCCTGGCAGCCGCAGCCCATGACAGACCTC
>Ga0098065_1000687_pt1 | contig 14315 bp, 11 predicted proteins | sample 25_taG_FD_75062 | JGI IMG/M metagenome (GOLD analysis project Ga0098065, IMG submission 75062) | Marine viral communities from Cariaco Basin, Caribbean Sea - 25_WHOI_OMZ | ecosystem: Environmental > Aquatic > Marine > Oceanic | place: Caribbean Sea: Cariaco Basin | collected 2014-11-08 | reverse complement strand
GCTAAGAAGAAAAACGCTTCGTCATCGCTATCTTGTATAGACTGAATAGCCGGACGAATAGCCCCAACATAGTTGCCCAAATGCGGAATACCGGTCGTGGTAATCCCGGTTAAGATACGTCTAGGGGTAGTGTCTTTGGTAGTAGTGTTAGCAGAGTCGCTCATGATAAATCCAATCAATGATTTTAATTTTAGGGATAAATAGGTTGGGTATAACTAGATTAAACAAGGATGTTGAGTAGCGTATAAGGCACTGAGACCACGCAAGCCGCTAAGTATAACAAATTATCTTACGGCTTTTGCGCTTGAGACCAGTCAGTGTCGAATGAGACGTTAGTTAGTTGTTAATTAATTAGTAGCCAACTAGTCATAATAATTCGAGCGACCGGTCTCATTGTTTTTAAAGCGACGATGAAACCACATCCACTGGGTCGGGTCGATACGAATCAAGCCTTCTAGCAATTCGTTGACACGGGTAGCATCGGCCAATTCATCATTACTAGGATAATTCTCTAGCGGCGGAGTTATGGTGAGGTGATAATGCGGACGTTTACCTCGAGGTAGATTATCCGGGGTCTGTCGATAGGTATGCAGCGCCATAATAGCGGGTGGATTAACTTTATCGCCTAAACGGGCTAGCCGTCTAGGAGCAGTAATCGTAGCTGCCGGAACGCCAAAGAAAGGCGCCATCACCCCATGTTTAAGGCCATAGTCTTGGTCAGGCGAATACCAGATGACTTTACCCGCTTTGATACTACTGACCAAAGCGCGCATATCTTGATGAGGAATTTGTTGATCAAAAATATGGCGACGACCATTAAAGATAAACCAGTCGAGTAGGGCATTATTCTGCGGACGATAAACGCAATCAACCGGAAAAAACTGCGTACACAGGCGGCCGCCTAAATCTAACATCGTGTAATGCGCGCCTAATAATAAAACCGCGCGGCCTTCCTTCTGGGCATTAATTAAATGCTGCAGGCCGGAGATAGACAAGGTGCGGGTAAATAAATTGGGACGGAACCAAGCACACAAGGTCTCAAAGATACCAATGCCTTGATTAACAAAGATCTGTTTAGCCATCAGCTCGCGCTCAACCTCTGGCTTTTCAGGGAAAGCTAAGCGCAAATTGACCAAAGTATCGTTTTGCCGTGATTTGGCCACATGATAAATCGTAATACCCAGCTTGCGCCCCAACCAAAACTGCCACGCTAGCGGTAAATATATCCACGGTAGCATCAGCGCAAAAGCCAACCAGATACCCCAATATTTAGGGTGCAAAAACTGCCATTCAAACGGACGCTTTGGTGCCAAGTGAGTTTGTTTATGGTTGTCCGTGATACTCGGCATACCCGCAGGGATAGGCGGCGATTTTTTAGGATTGCTCGCATTGCCCGTATTAATGGTTGCAGAATTAGCCGTCGGGTTACTAGGATCATAAATAGGCGGAGTCGCTATCTCTGACGTCGCAATTTTGATACGCGAGTCATGGCGGCTGCGAGTAGCAGTGTCGCGCGAATCGGTAGCAGTAGGCACCGAGGCATTGGGATTGGCGGGGTCGTACTGTTGGGGAGCTTTCATAAGCGTAGCAGATACATTATCAGAGTAATAAATGCTGTATGGGCAATAAATGCTCACTTGAGCAATAGGATAGCCTTATTATAGCTGAATCAGCCGCCCAAGCGGATAGGGCTTGTGGGCAGGAATGTAAACAACAAAAAAGGCGACTGTTTGACAGTCGCCTTTTCTTAACACTATAAGGTCTAGGACAAAACGGATTAACGTTTTGAGAACTGTGGACGCTTACGTGCTTTACGTAGACCAAGTTTCTTACGCTCAACTTGACGTGAGTCACGAGTTACGAAGCCAGCTGCTTTTAGGGCAGACTTAAGGGTTTCGTCAGTCTCGATCAATGCACGAGTGATACCATGGCGAATTGCGCCGGCTTGACCACTAATACCACCACCTTTAACAGTGATGTATAGGTCATAGCTGGTAGCTGAGTCAAGTAGCTCTAGTGGCTGACGAACAACCATGCGAGCTGTTTCGCGGCTGAAATACTCGTCAAGTGGCTTACCGTTTACAACGATATTACCAGTACCTTTAGCTAAAAAGACACGAGCGGTAGACGTCTTACGACGACCTGTACCATAATTTCTGTCAGTTGTGCTGAGTTCCATAAGTGTCTCCTTAGATGTCTAATACTTGAGGCTGCTGCGCTTCATGTGGGTGTTCAGTACCCGCATATAGCTTAAGCTTCTTAATCATAGCATAGCCAAGAGGACCTTTTGGAAGCATGCCCTTAACCGCCTTGTGTAGTACATCTTCAGGCTTATGCGCAATCAACTTAGTAAAGTTGGTTTCTTTAATACCGCCTGGGTAACCGCTGTGACGATAGTACTTTTTGTCTTGAGCTTTTTTACCAGTTACTGCAATTTTCTCTGCATTGATAACAACGATGTAATCACCGGTGTCAACGTGCGGAGTAAAATTAGTTTTATGCTTACCGCGTAGGCGAGAAGCGATTTCAGTAGCTAGGCGACCGAGAGTTTTGCCGTTAGCATCCACGACATACCAGTCATGGGTAACCTCAGCTGGTTTGGCACTAAGTGTTTTCATGATAAAACCTTAAATTAATAGTCGTTGAGAGTTGTAACGGGGCTCTCAAAAAACAGACTGCACATTATAAGCAGTAGTGTCTAAGCTTGCAAGCTGAATCGAGGGTTATTTTATCGCGAATAATAGACAGGCATAGTTAAACTGCCGTTTATTAAACACGGTTTCTATCCTCGAGCTTAATTTGGTGTCGATATTCTAACAGATATTACGCACAATGGTTATGTGTTTCACGAATTAACTGCATATTGATAGATACCAGCGTGAATTTGCCCCACTTTAGTGGTCTTTAAGCAGTAAAAGCTAGGCTCTGTAGTAGGGCTATCTGAAGTGTCATGAGCTAAAGTTGTTGTGGTCTGCGCTTCTTCATGGGCAGTATCTGGTTTATGAACAGCATCTTGGTCAGAGTCGCTGTCCTCAATCACAGTCACGATTTCATTAATAGGGCGGTCCGCTTCGAGATATAACAGCGTGTCGCCATGAATTAACTGATGCGTTAATAATGCCTTGAGGATAGGCTGCCAGAGATTAAGCTCATAAGGGGGGTCAATAAATACCACATCGAAAGGAGAGAGGGTAGCCGCCTGTTGCTCAATGACTACTTCTGCCCGTCCGGTAAAAATATCCGCATCTGTCTGACTGACTTGTAGCAGTGCTGCGCTGTTTAATAACAATTGGCTTTGTTGGGGGTTGGCTTCAATAAAGGTACAGTGCGCCGCCCCTCGAGATAAGGCCTCAAAGCCTAGCACACCGCTGCCGGCACAACAGTCTAATACCCGCGCGCTATAAAGGTCGGCCATAAGCCAACTGAATAAAGTCTCTCGCAAACGATCGGGAGTGGGGCGCAGCCCTTCAGCATCAATAAAATCCAATTGACGGCGTTTAAAGTGCCCCCCGATAATGCGCACTGCACTCGTGGCAGTATGATGCTTGCTCGGGGAAGGACGAGAGGAGCGGACGGTTTTTTTGGGCATGGTAGCGGCTTGTTAAAAGTTATTAAGTGAGTAAAGTCATTATTGTTTAAAGCTATGAGGCATTTTAAGCTACGGGTTAACAGCTATGAGGTATTACAACTTATTAAGGATTAAAAGGGCCTGCAAGTCTAAAAAAGTACAGGTTTAAAGAGTACAGGTTTTAAAAGTACGCGTCTAAAAAGTAAAGAGCTACTCAGTTGGTTTCTTTTTAGGGTCAGCGGGAGCTTGCGCAGCCAACAACTCTTGCTCAGCTTCCAACCGTGCCTTCTCGAGAGCTTTTTGCGCCCGTATTTCTTTAATTTCTGCAGCAGTCGGTGGTAGGATCGGGTCTTTTTCGCGTTGCAGCATCCAATAATCCATCAACGCCTTACCTATAGGCGCCGCTGTGGTACTACCGCCACCACCGTTTTCTACTAAAATAGCAACGGCAATCTCAGGGTCTTCCACAGGCGCAAAGCCGTTAAACCAGGCGTGATCCCAATGACGCTCATCAAGCGCTGCTTTATTATAGCGTTTACCTTGCGCGATAGATTTGACCTGAGCTGTCCCTGTTTTACCCGCACTACGATATCTTGGGTTATAAATAGCGCGAGCAGTACCATGTTTGGCCGTTTCTTCCATCGCCGCCCGCATCCGCAACCAATCCATCTTGGTGCCATTAAATTCAATTTGACCATCTGGCTTTTCGATGGTATCAACACGAACAGCGCCTTCACTACGCTTTAATAGATGCGGCGTAATATGTTGCCCTAAGTTGGCAGTCATAGCGGTCGCATTGGCAATCTGTAGCGGTGTGGCTAAGAAATAACCCTGTCCAATACTCACTGAAATGGTCTCACCCGGCAGCCAGCCTTTATCGTAAGTGTCTTTTTTCCATTGCGGCGAAGGAAAGACCCCAGCCTTTTCATTAGGTAAATCGATACCGGTCTCAGAACCAAAACCAAAGCGTACCATCCAGTCGTGTAGACGCTGGATACCCATAGTGTAAGCCAGCTTATAGTAGTAAGTATCTACCGATTGCACAATGGATTTTGTTAAGTTTACCGTGCCATGACCACCCCGTTTCCAATCGCGGAAACGATGACTGTCACCGGGTAGCGTAAAGTAACCGGGGTCATAAATTGTACTGTTCCAGTCCATTAGTCCATAGTGAATGCCGCCCAACCCTTCAAAAGGTTTGATGGTTGAGCCAGGTGGGTACATGCCTTGTAACGCACGGTTATACAGCGGCTGCTCGATATTATCGCGGAGCGCGCCATAATCCTTAAAGGAGATCCCCGAGATAAAAGGGTTGGGGTCGTAGCTGGGGTTACTTACGAACGCCAGCACATCCCCATTTTTAGGATCAATGGCGACGACGGCACCGCGGCGACCATTGAGCTGATCCTGCGCAACTTTCTGCAGACCATAATCCAAGCTGAGATAGATATCATTGCCCGGCGTCGACGGTTTCGTATCCAGTTGGCGCAAAATATTGCTATGGACATCGGTCTCTACGGACTGATAGCCCGGTTGACCGAGTAATAGGTCTTCGTACTGGGCCTCGATACCGAGCTTGCCAATCAAGTCAGTGCCTGCGTAGCGGTCTTTATCAATAGTCTTGGTTTCTTTATCATTAATACGACCGACATAGCCGATTACGTGAGCAAATAGCTCATCATAAGGATAGGTGCGGGTCAGCTTGCTTTGAATAGCGATGCCATGAAAAAAAGGCTTACGCTCACTAAACTGTGCTACTTGCGCCTCAGAGAGGTCGATTTTGACCGTCACCGGATCATTTTTTTTATTGTTCTCAATACGCGCTAAGATATCGGTGATTTCTTTTGGCGTTAAATCAAAGATAGGGGCGAGCAGCTCCAGCGTGCGCTTGGGGTCCGAGACCTCATCAGGGCTCAACATCGCTGTGAACACCGGCTGATTGTCTGCCAAAATGATGCCATTACGGTCATAAATATAGCCGCGACTCGGCGGCACCGAAATCAGCTTGATACGGTTATTATCCGCTTCGGTGGTGTAGAGGTCGTGCTCAAAGAGCTGCAAATAGCTATAGCGAGCAATGAGAGCAAGCAGACCCAAAAAAATAAAGAGACCGGCAACGATGACGCGGCGCATAAAAATGCGGTTCACTTGGTCCGTATCTGAGGAGTTATGTTGGTTCATGGAGCGCTAACAAGCTTGGCTAAAGTGGGCAAAATTATACCATAGAACCTTGAAGTCATGAGTAGCCCTGTCGGTAAGATTGCGTGAGGTTCTTTGCTATAGTCCTACCCAAGTCTTGCCTTTACCTATAGCCCCCGTCTATAAAGACAGCAGTCAGGGCTTGTTTGCCTATTTTATCTGCAGAGTATTTTTATTAAATCATGGATTTTATTCAGAATTGTAAAAGACTTAGGAGTCGGTTATAGCTATAGAGTAAGCGTGTTAACCCTAGGGAAATATGCTAGAATCATTCGATTTTGCGGGTAGCGTAACGGCGGCATAGTGGAGATTAAGGCGTGGTTAACTCATACAAGCATAACCGTGAGCATACCCCGTCTTAGCTCAGCTAAACTAAGCAGCGGCTAGGCGCAGGGCTCATTACTCTAGTATAAAATAACAGAGGCAGATGCCGGACTCGTCAGAACTTTTGCTACCAACTCTAGGCGCTGTGTAGTATAAGTAGGCGTCATGGGACTTTTTTAGGTCTCCTATTGTCAGTCTTATTAAGGTAATGAAAACCGGTCTTATAATGCCGGTAAGCGCCTTAATACAACCCAATAAGCTAAGAGCCTAATAAGTTAAAAGTATGGTTTGGGTAGGCAGTGGCTTTGAGCTAATTTAATTATTTTACCAGTTGAGCTAGGGGTAACCGCAATTATGAGTGGATCATCTATATGGCAAACACTCATCGAGCATCCAGAATTTATTGCGATGCTGACTATTCCACCCGTCACCGCCTTTGTGACCTGGGTGCACGTGTGGATGGCGCTCAAAATGCTTTTCTATCCCATCAAATTTTGGGGTATACGTCTCCCGATTCCTAATTTGCCTTTTGGGCTACCGGGGATTGGCTGGCAAGGTATCGTACCGCGTAAGGCGGGTAAAATATCAGGCGTTATCGTCGATCAGACCCTATCTAAGCTGGGCTCGCTCGATGAGTTCTTTCAGGCGATGGAGCCGGAAGAGATGGCCGATTTCATTACGACCGCGGTCGATGAAAATCTAGACCATCTCATTGATGAGATTATGAAAGAGCGCTCAGATGCCTTATGGGGGCGTGTGCCTTATGCGGTAAAGCGCCGTATTTATGCTCATGCACATCAAGAGCTGCCTAAGATTATGAAAGAGCTGGTCGTCGACCTGACTTATAATGTCGAAGACTTGGTCGATATGCGCGAAATGATCGTGCGCACGATGGAGAATGATCGCCGTTTGATGGTGGAGATGTTTCTCAAAGTCGGGCAAAAAGAGATTAACTTTATCTGGCATATCAGTGCTTTGATTGGTTTAATCTTCGGTATCATTCAGATGGGTATTTTCATAGTGGTCCCGCAGCATTGGACTGTACCGTTCTTTGCCGCTATCTGGGGCGTCTTAACCAACTGGATCGCAATTTGGATGGTCTTTAATCCGGTTGAGCCGCATTATATTCGCTACCCTAAATGCTTTAAAGTCTCTAAGTCTTTTCCGTTCATCATTCCGCAAATGCCGCATATGGGCACCTATAATTTCCAAGGTGGTTTTATGAAACGTCAGGAAGAGGTGTCCACGGTGTTTGCTGAGATTGTGGTCAAGGATTTGGTAACTTTAGAGAACATTATGAATGAAATGATGTTTGGCGCGCGCTCAGATAAGACACGTGAGCTGATGAAAAACCATTTATATGAGATACTAGAGTCACCTTTAGTGAGTACCACTTTAAAAGTGGGTCTAGGCCGTCGTGAGTTTGGTCAATTAAAGAATACCATTATCGACAAGTCTATTGACGCCACTATGGTGCCCATACGCGATCCTTCGCTGAACGCGAGCCGTGCCAGTAAAATCTTTGGTCTATTCCGCGATCGCATCCGTGCGCTATCGCCTAGTGAGTTTCAGAACTTGCTGCGTCCCGCCTTCCGTGAAGATGAGCTAACCCTCATTATCTTGGGCGGTGTCACCGGCTTCTTGGCAGGGTGGCTGCATTTGGTCTTAGTGTTTTTCCCAGTTGCCGGCTAGCTAAAAATAGCTACTGCTATACTAGTTACTGCTATGTGGACGGTTTAAAATACTGTTTAGTAAACGGCTGAGAAATTTAATGATTTTGGTATGAAAACTATAGGTTTAGATAAGTCCTGTTAGCTTACAGGGACACTTATCTAAGCCTTTACTCGTTTAGAATAAGGCATTTTTGCCAGCTATAACTTTATCCGTATGAATCGTAAAGCGTTTTGCAGTTTTTCTTTTTATAAGGTTACTCTTTATAACGCTTCTTTTTATGCTGCTCCTTTAGAAATATGGCTTTATAATAGCTGGCTTAAGCCAATTGGTATGCACTTAAGTTAGTTGGTATGAAAGATTTAATAGTAAGTCACCATCACAAGTATTTGTCATAAATAGCGATTAACAGCCACGCTTCTAGCTGCCTGTCATAAATCACTGTCATAGTTATTGTCAACGATGGCCATTACTGGTCAAAGGTCAGATATATGTTAATCACAGAGCTGGGTTATTTTGCCTTGCTGGCCGCCTTAGTGCTAGCCATGTTACAAGTGGTACTGCCCACCCTTGGTATATACCGCAACGAGCCTGCTTGGCAGCGTCTCGCCCCAAGTCTAGCTTGGGCACAGTTTGTCGCCATGATGCTGTCATTCACTGCGCTGATGGCCGGGTTTTATTACAATGATTTTAGTCTCGTCTATGTGGCGCAGCACTCGAATACCTTATTACCTTGGTACTATCGTCTGTCAGCCACTTGGGGCGGGCACGAAGGGTCGCTGTTATTATGGATGACCATCATGGCCACTTGGTGCGCTTTGGTGTCTTATTTCAGCCGCGGTTTGCCGTTGTCTATGCGCGCCCGCGTCCTCGTTATTTTGTCCGTAGTGCAGCTGATGATGTTGGCGATGTTGATTTTCACTTCATCGCCTTTTGAGCGCACCCTGCCCAACTTACCTGTAGATGGTGCTGACTTAAACCCAGTGTTACAAGACCCAGGTCTGATTATTCATCCGCCTATGTTGTATATGGGTTATGTGGGTATGGTCGTGCCGTTTGCCTTCTGTATGGCAGCGCTATGGGCCGGTCGTTTGGATGCGGTCTGGACCCGTTGGTCGCGCCCGTGGACCCAAGCGGCTTGGGGCTTCTTAACCTTAGGTATCGCGCTAGGCTCTTGGTGGGCTTATTACGAGCTTGGCTGGGGTGGTTGGTGGTTCTGGGATCCTGTAGAAAACGCTTCGTTGATGCCTTGGTTGGCGGGTACGGCTTTACTGCACTCCTTATCAGTGACCGAGCAGCGTGGGGTCTTTAAAGCTTGGACCATTATGTTGGCCATCTTTACCTTTGCGCTCAGTTTGTTAGGCACTTTTTTGGTCCGTTCGGGCGTGATTACCTCAGTGCATTCCTTTGCCGCAGATCCGACCCGTGGTCTGGCCATCCTGGTCATTTTAGGCGTAGTGATTGGCGGCGGCTTGTTGATGTTTGCGCTACGGGGTTGGCGTTTGACCGTCGAGAGTCAGTATCAACTGATTTCTCGTGAGACCTTTTTGGTCATTAACAACGTCATTATTCTCATCGCAACTTTAGTCGTTCTATTGGGCACGCTCTATCCTATTATCGCGGATGCCTTTAGCTTAGGTCAGGTATCGGTAGGCCCTCCTTACTTCAATGCTTTATTTGTGCCGCTCACTTGGTTGCTGTTATTGGCCATGGGTATGGGCTCGAATATCCGTTGGAAAAGAGACAAGCGTCCTTTATTAGGCGTGGCGCTCATGATTGCTGTCAGCAGTGCGGTATTAGCCGCCATCATTACCTACTTTGTCCATCCCATGGATATGTTTAATATCGCCGTGACTATTGCCTTAAGTTTATGGGTATTGGGTTGGATGTTGGTCGATATCAAAGACAAAACCAAAAATGCGAGCAATCGTCTGGTCGGTTTGACCAAACTAAAAAGCAGCTATTGGGGCATGCAAACAGCACACATTGGCGTGTTAGTAGTCGCTATCGGGGTGGCTGTCACTAGTGGCACCAGTATCGAAAAAGATGTGGCATTGGCCCAAGGCGATAAGCTGCATGTGCAAGGCTATGATTTTGAGATTGCGAGTTTCCGTGAGGTCAAAGGCAGTAACTTTGATGCGACTGAAGCCGAAGTGTTGGTCAGCAAAGACGGTAAAGCTGTAACGACTTTACGCCCACAAAAACGCACCTATATCGTCAGCATGATGCCAATGCCGGAAGCGGCAATCGACGCCAAATTGAGCCGTGTTATCTACGTCGCCCTAGGAGAGCCTATCAACGATGGCAGTAACGAATGGGCCGTGCGTATCTATGTGAAACCTTTAGTCCGTTGGTTGTGGTTTGGCGCTATTATCATGGCGTTAGGGGCATTATTAGCGATGCTAGACCGTCGTTATCGTTTAAAGCCTAAACGTCGTAATGGCTTGCCGATGACCGTATCTACTCAGGCAGCACCTATCGCGCCAACAGCGACAGTAGAGTCAGCGACGCCCGTCGTATCTGATGCTTCAGTAGGGGAGCGTTAATATGGAAAAGCAACAACTGAAACTGTGGTTTTTGATTCCGCTTATCGTTTTTCTGGGCTTAATCGTGATGTTGTTTTTGCGCTTAGGAAAGCCCACTGAGATTGAGACCAATACGGCCTTAGAGCGTCCTGTACCGTCTTTTGAACTGCCTTTATTGTCCGACACTTCACGGACAATAAAGACCTCGCAGTTACCGAATAAGCCGTACTTGATTAATATTTGGGGCTCATGGTGCCCGACTTGTATCGTTGAGCATCCCTTTCTTTTAGAGTTAAAAGAGCGCGGTGTCGATATCGTTGGGGTCAACTATAAAGATGAGATTGGCAATGCGCTAAATTATCTCAATGGTCGTGGTGACCCGTACCTTTTGTCAGTGCAAGATGAGTCGGGGCAGTTTGCCTTAGATTTAGGCTTGACCGGTGCCCCTGAAACCTTTGTGGTCGATAGCAAAGGCGTCATTCGTCAGCACATCATTGGGGAGGTCAGTGAGGTCAATTGGCAAGAGCGAATCGCCCCTTGCATGATGGTGCTGAATAAAGCGGATAGCGACAAGTCGAGTATTGAGGAGGCATGTCGATGAAAGGCCTGATAAATATTTTTCTGCTACTGCTAGCGTCGGCCACTTTTATGCCCTTGACCAGCTACGCTGAAATTGAAGTTTATGACTTTAAAAGTGATCAGCAAGAAGCGCAGTATCGCGGACTAATCGAAGAGTTTCGCTGTCCGAAATGTCAGAACCAGAACCTTGCTGGGTCCGATGCGCCTATCGCACAAGATCTTAAGCAAAAGACCTACGACATGATTCAAGACGGGCGTACGGATGCTGAGATTCGTGAGTTTATGCAAGAGCGTTATGGGGATTTTATTAGCTACAAGCCGCCCGTGCGACCATCTACTTGGGTGCTGTGGTTTTTTCCACCGTTATTGCTTATCTTAATATTGGGCGGTTGGTTTTGGCGTACCCAACGCCGTCGCCATCGTAGTGACACAGTCGTCGATACCTCTAAAGGCCGAGGAAAACTCTCGCCGGAGGAGCAGGCCACCTTAGACCGGCTCTTGGCCAGTCGTACAGCCGGTAAGACACAGTCACACCAGACCACTGCTGCAGGTCAAGACGATCCGAGTAGTCAAAGTAAAGGAAAAGGGGCATCGTCATGAGTGTATTTTCAACGCTAGGGTTGTTTATTTCCTTAAGCTTAGTGATCGCGCTGCTGTTGGCACTGATTGTCATTGTTCCTTGGTTGCGTGCCAGTAGCAAAATGGACAGCGTAGATAACCAGTTGGTTGATATTAATATCGACGTTTTTAAATCGCGCTTGGCTGAGATTGTCACCGATAGAGAGACAGGAATTATTAACGACAGCCAGTATCAAGTGCAAAAAACTGAGCTTGAACGTCAGTTAATTGCCGCTGAGCAGCAAGCCGCCCCTATGCGCTCACCCGGGGTTAAAAGCCGTCTTATCATTATGATTTGGGTGCCCGTGTTAGCCGCGATGGCTTATTATCTGATTAGCGATCGCAGCGACGTCTTTAAGCTATGGCAAGCCCAAGATAGCGTCGGTCAAGTAGCGGATGATCTGCTCACAGGTAAGATTGATCAGCCGCCGGAGTGGGCTATTGAAGATGGCACCGCGCTTATCTCAGCCATGCAGACCAACGTCTACCGCCATGCCGATGATCCCGATCGTTGGATGCGCTTGTCTGAGTTATTCTTATCGCTAGAGGCCACAGATTCAGCATTAGAGGCATTATCGAGAGCTTATCGTCTGTCGCCCGATGATATGGCTATTGCCACGACTTATGCGCAGATTAGCTTCTTTGCTAAAGGTGGCAGTCTTGATGAAAGCAGCCGCCGCGTGCTACAAGGCGTACTACAAAAGCAGCCGGACCACGAAGGCGCGCAGATGTTGATGGCCATGGGCGAGGCACGTGCCGGTAACTTTGCGCAAGCTCAGGGCTGGATTCGTAAGCTGCGTGGCAGTATCGCGCAAAAGCCTGGTGACCATACAGCCGCCTTAGGCAGCTTAGATGAGCTCAGTGCCAATATCAAAGCGCAGCAAGAGCAAGCTTCAGCGGGGGTCTCAGTTACGGTTAGCGTCAATCCGAGCTTACTGCCGTTAATTAAAGCTGAAGACGTGTTGTTCGTCACCATTCGTGCTGCCGCTGGTGGTGCACCTTATGCCGCCAAACGTCTGCCAGTGACGAGTCTCACCAATGGCAGCCTAGTGCTAAGCCTCAGTGATGCTGATGCTATGATGCCAGACCGTACCCTAGAGAGCGCTCGCAGCGCCGGTGAGCAGCTGGTAGTCACCGCTCGAGTCAGCCAGTCGGGCAACGCTATTAGCCAATCAGGCGACTTATCGGCAAACCCAGTCGTACTGCAAAAAGATCAGAAGCAGCTAAACATTGAGATTAATCGTCAGGTGCCTTAAGGGGTTACCAGATTATTTACGAGCTAGCGTGAGCCTTTAGGACTTTAACTAAGTATTAGCAGGTCTTATGTTAGCTCGTCAATTACGGTATCTCTGCTAGATATAACGATTTTTTATCATAGTACGCACAATTTTTATGCGGATAGTCGGCTTTATTAGGGTAATATAAGGCGGCTTTTATAGTACGAATGGTGAGCAAACACCATAATTTAAAGAGTGATCATGAAGTACTGCGAAAATTACTTGAGCTTTAATCCTTCACAAGGTAAGGTATTCGAGTAATATATTGGTAATATTGATACAACACAGACGAGGACAAGCAAGTATGATGCGTATTATTTTGTTAGGGCCACCAGGCGCCGGTAAGGGCACTCAGGCGCAATTTATCTCTAAAAAGTTTGATATTCCGCAGATTTCTACAGGCGATATGCTTCGGGCTGCTATCAAAGAAGGCAGTGAGTTGGGCCTTAAAGCTCAAGACGTTATGAAAGCTGGCGGACTGGTATCGGATGATTTGATCATCAACCTAGTAAAAGAACGCATCACAAAACCTGATTGTGTCAATGGCTGTATCTTTGACGGTTTCCCGCGTACTATCCCACAAGCGCAAGCTTTGGCTGATGCTGGTGTGGATATTGATAACGTTGTAGAAATTCGCGTACCCGATGACGAGATTGTCCAGCGTCTATCAGGCCGTCGTCAGCATCCAGGCTCTGGTCGTGTTTATCACTTACAGCATAATCCACCTAAGACTGAAGGCTTGGACGATGTTACCGGTGAAGAGCTAATCCAACGTGACGATGATAAAGAAGAAGTCATCCGTGAGCGTCTAGCGACTTATCATGAACAGACGTCTACGCTAGTGGGTTTCTATCAAGAAAAAGCGCAAGAAAGTGGGGCGGCGCCGCATTACTATCAGTTTGATGGTACGCAAAATATCGATACTGTGAAAGAACAAATTCTATCGGCTTTAAGCTAGTATTTATTAGGGCTTAGCTAGTGCTCAATCAAAACCCTGACTGCTTTGGTGGTTGGGGTTTTTTTGTGGGTGTTAATTTCAAATCCCCCTAAATCCCTGAGTCAGGAAGCAGCAAAGGTTTGGGGAACCTTTGCCCTGACGCAAGACAAGAGCTGTGCTCGCGTAGGAAAGGGGGACTTAAAAGCACACCATTTAATTAAGAATGCCCCCTCCTTTGCAAAGGAGGGCTGGGGAGGATTTGATTTTTAAATTTCGAAAGCTTTTCATAAAAAACTGCCAAGTAATCTTTATGAGCTAAAATCCCCCTAAACCCCTGAGTCAGGAAGCAGCAAAGGTTTGGGGAAACTTTGCCCTGACGCAAGACAAGAGCTGTGCTCGCGTAGGAAAGGGGGACTTAAAAGCGCTCATTTGATTAAGAACGCCCCCTCCTTTATAAAGGAGGGCTGGGGAGGATTCAGTGTTTGAAGTCCAAAAAAAGCCAAAAAAAAACCGCCAAGCCATAAACTTGACGGTCTTTAAAATACTCTACTCGGCAGCTGAGCTAGCAGTCAAACCAGCTAGGCTTAAGCGTTGCCTTCACCAGCGATTTGCTGTTG
>Ga0098065_1000685_pt1 | contig 14399 bp, 10 predicted proteins | sample 25_taG_FD_75062 | JGI IMG/M metagenome (GOLD analysis project Ga0098065, IMG submission 75062) | Marine viral communities from Cariaco Basin, Caribbean Sea - 25_WHOI_OMZ | ecosystem: Environmental > Aquatic > Marine > Oceanic | place: Caribbean Sea: Cariaco Basin | collected 2014-11-08 | reverse complement strand
TAAAGATAGCCTAATCAAAGCAGATAATTCAGTGCAGTATGATAACTTAGCCAAAACTAGTGTGACACTAGGTAACATAGTTTCAACTACCCCCGTTACACTGACTAACGTCGCTGCAGGCGAGATAAGCGAAGATAGCTCCGATGCAGTGAATGGAAGCCAGTTATTTGAAACCAATACTAAAGTCGATAAAGGCTTCGCTCTGAAAGCTGCTGATGGCAATACCGTACAAAAGTCATTGGGTCAAGCGGTAGAAGTCGTCGGCTCTAATGACAATATCGACACAAGAGTGAGAAATGGCAAAATCGAAGTCAAGCTTAATAACGATCTCGATTTAGGCAACAACGGTAGCGTCAGTACAGGTAATATCTTTGGTGGAACTCAGGTTAATCGCTTGGGCATGGTCACAGGCGGTCTAGGATTAGGTGGTGTTACTACAGTCAGTGGCGTTGGTGTGACGGTAACGGGTACAAACCCATTATCTAATGCAACATTGACTAGTGATGGTCTAAGCATGATCAATGGTCCAAGTATTACTAAATCTAATGGTATCAATGCCGGCAATAAAAAAGTGGTCAATGTCGCAGATGGTGTCTCAGCAAAAGACGCCGTCAATGTCAGTCAGCTTAATAGCGCATCTGCCGCTGCTAAAACAGAAGTTGCCGCAGGTACTAACGTGACTGATGTTGTGAAATCTACAGGTGGTAACGGTCAAGACGTCTACACTGTCAATGCAGATGGCGTCACTGCTTCAGCAGGCTCTGACGCCGTGACTGTCACAGCTAGTGAAAAAGACGAGTTAACCAACATGACCGACTATGCCGTTGACTTAAGTGCCGACAGCAAAGCGAGTCTAGTAAAAGCTGATAGCGCTATGCAGACGGTTATCACTCAAATCGATGGCAATGAGGTTAAAACACTGAATAAAACGGACAATACAGCCAACTTCCTCACAGGAGACAACATCGTTCTTAGTGCTGAAGATGGTGGTATTAAAGTAGCAACAGCAGAAGATGTTATCTTTACCAGTGTAACCACAGGAGACACCTTGTTGAATACAGGTGGTGTGAGCTTCTTAGGTGGCAGCACCGTCAGACTGAGCAGCATGGGTCTTAATAACGGCGGCAATCGAATCACTGAGGTTGCTGATGGTGAAGACGATACAGATGCCGTCAATGTTAGACAATTGAATGCAACCAACAGTACAGTTGACTTGGGATTGGACTTTACCGGAGACGATACCGCAGTTGTCGTCAATCGTAAGTTAGGTCAAACTTTAACGATCCAAGGAGGCGCGACAGCGTTGACTGAGAATAACATCGGGGTGGTCGCTGATGAAGAAGGCAACCTAAACGTTAGATTGGCTGAAGATGTAATGCTTGGTAGAGATGGTAGCGTAAGAATGGAAAGCACGGTAATTAACAATGCAGGTGTCACTATTACCGATGGTCCCAATCAGACCATTACCTTAAGCAACGAAGGTCTTGATAATGGTAACAATAGAATTATCAAGGTTGGTGAAGGTATTGCGCCAACTGATGCTGTCAACTTTGCACAGCTTACAACAACCAATAACGAAATTGCCAAAGGTATCAAAATTGGTGATGGCAATAGCGACAACGACCAGCAGTTTGCGCTAGGCGATACGATCAATATTACTGGTGATAGTAATCTGACCACCACAGCTTTTGCAACGGGTGTCCAAGTTACGCTCAACAATCAGCTGGACTTGGGCGACGAAGGTCGTCTGCAAATAGGCAATAGTATCATGAACAGTACAGGTTTTACCTTTGCTGATAATGGCATGGGTAGAACCGTCAGACTCAGCAGCACTGGCCTTGACAACGGCGGCAACCCTATCCGCAACGTTGGCAGAGGCGAGCTAAATTCTGATGCCGTAAACGTCGGGCAACTAAGAGAAGTGACTACTGCCTTGGATCGAGGTTGGGATATTACTGCTCAAGGTGATGTTGCTACTCAGGTAAGACAAGGAGATGCAATCGATCTGAACAGCAGAGACGGTAATATCAAAGTATCTAGAACCTTAGTCAATAATGTGGCTGCTCTTGATACTAATACAGGCCTAGCTGCTGTACCTGCTGGCGCTAATGATATTAGCTTTGATTTAAATCCAGACATCAGCGTCGTTAGCGTCACAGCTGGCGATACGATTATCAATGATAATGGACTTACGATTGCAGGTGGTCCTAGTATCACAAAAAGTGGTATTGATGCCGCTGATAACAAGGTTACCAATGTCCAAAATGGCGAAGTGACTGCAGAAAGCCAAGATGCTATCAACGGTAGTCAGCTCTATGCACAAGGCGCTGGTATCAGTAGCATCATTGGTGGCGACACGGTCTATAATCCTGACGATGGTGCTTTTACCAACAGCAATATTGGCGGAACTGGTCAAAGTAATATCGATGGTGCGATTGCTTCTATTAGACAAGGCACGATAGAAATCAATGAAAACGTACAGATCAATACAACCAATATCACCAACAACACAACTGATATTGCGGCCAACACCACAAACATTGCTACTAATACTAGCAATATCATGACCAATACCACCAATATCATGACTAACACTACCAACATCAAGACCAACACGGATAGGCTCGATGCTGGACTCAATTTTGGTGCAGATAGTGGCGCTACCATCAACAAGCCAGTTGGAGATGAAAGTGTCCTGAGCTTCACAGGTGGTAATAACATCACCACCACTGCAGAGGGTAGTAGCATCAAGTTTGATTTGAACGGTAATATCAGCGTCGATAGTGTGACGGCTGGGACAACGGTTATCAATAGTAGTGGCATTACTATGCAAGATGGGCCAAGTATGACTGCTCAAGGTTTATACGCAGGCAATCAGCGCTTAACTGGTGTTGCCGATGGTATTGAGCCGAAAGATGCTGTCAACTACAGTCAGCTTAGTGCACTTGACAGTCGACTCAATAACAACATGAACGACCTTGGCTACAGAATCGATGAAGTAGAAGACGATGCCAATGCAGGTATTTCCGCTGCGATGGCAATGTCTGCACTACCTCAGGCCTTTATTTCAGGCAAGTCACTCATCGGCGGCGGTGTGAGTACATACAACGGAGAAAGTGCAGTAGCGATTGGTTTCTCCAAACTCTCTAATGACGGTCGCTGGGTTATCAAGGTGAACGGCACTGCAGACACTCAGGGCAACGTCGGTGGCGCGATTGGCGCAGGGTTCCATTTTGACTAAAGAGGCTGCTCAACTGTAACTGTCAATAAGATATAAAAAGCAAGGCATTAGATGTCTTGCTTTTTTATGGATGAAGAGTAGGTTTTTACTATAATGAATCTATGGGTAATCAGTCATTGTCGATGATTTGTTTGGTTTGTACACAGCGATTGAACAATAAAAAGCGCTTGTAATATCTATTTTACAAGCGCTACTGTTTATCGCAAAAGCTGTTCTTATACTCTGAACATTGCCCCATTTGGTGTTAATCCGACATAAGCCATACCTGCTTGATTCATCCAATGAGGTTGAATGATGCCGTGTTGTAAAATCGCATGAATATCTCGATGTGCTCTTTCTATTTTATGTTTTTTATACAATGAGGCGGTACCAGCAACGGCATAAATCTCAGATACCATCGATCTGGCCTCTCTTGCCCCCTCGCAAGCTGCTGCCCATACATCAGCAAGTTGCACGTCACTAAAAGGTTTTTGTTGCTGTGACTCTTCCCATAATGTTTCAACACTATGATGCAGCTGTAAGCGTCTAGATGCCAATAATGTTTTACTCTTCGCAATAGTGGCTTGTACGGTTGCACGGTCGCGTAGATCTGGGCTCTTACCGGGCGTCACTTTCTCAACACACATATCAATTAAGTCATCCATGGCTGCTTTTAAAACACCTAAGGACATTGCAGCACAGCCCGCAGCGTTGATACAACCGATAGGTAGGCGACTATAGGCATTATCTAAAGCTACGGGACTATCGAAATCAACAACATACTCTTTTTTTACCAATGCCTTTTTTATGACGATATCGTGGCTACCTGTACCGTTTAAGCCACCTACATGCCAAGTATCAATGACTTGTATATCTTCTTTTGGAATAAAAAACAGTTTCAAATTTGCGTCCGGTCCTAGGCTGGTAGGCGAACCTTCTGAAATGACTAAGCAACGTAATACAAACCAATCTGCCAGCTGACACCCAGATACAAGCGTCCATTGCCCAGATACCAAGTATCCCTCATCAACTGTGTGCGCCACACCCTCGGGGCGGGCAGAATTGGCATAAATATGAGAGGGGTCGCTGTATACCTCTTTCATACTCGATTCATCTAAGAATCGACCGAACGTACAGGCCAAATGGTTGTTCCAAACGATCCAAGCAACCGAGGCCTCAGCGCTTGCTAACGTCTCATAAGCTTTTAGAGTTTCTACCGGACTCCCTTCCCATCCTCCTAAAGACTTTGGTAGCCCCATTCTAAAAAGAGATAGCTCAGAAAGCTTCTTGACCACGGCTGGCGCAACCTTTCTAGTATTTTCTGTCTCTTCTCTAGATAGGATTGCTAACTTATAAATCTCATTAGCTGCATCAGATGGTAGAGTGGTCGTTGTCCCTGCTAAAGATATGTCGTTCATATGGCTCAACCTTATTATAATGAATAAAACGTTGATATGATTTAAAGCTGATAAAGTACAGATTTGGGAATAACAATGCTTGCATAAAGGATAACCAACAGATGACCACTATACAACCAATAATATGAATATATATAAAATTATATTGATATAAGTGAATAATAGGTAATGAGTAGTGATACATTTCTCTATATTTATGGTCGTGGTCATGTAACAAAATAAAGAGGTATATATAGTCACAAAAGGTAGTCGTGAAGTCGAATTGCTTTGTCTGAGATGATTTTTTGCAAAGCTAGCTTTACATTTAACTTGTGAGTCAGCCAAGCACTCATTAAAAAACCCATATACAGGTTTGTTTTTAATGAGTATTCTAATAAGTACTATGATACCCAATCCTTTTACTCGTCCTATTACAGCTTGGATCACCATTGTGGTTATTGTCCTGCATGGTGTCACTGTGTGGGCGATGATGTCCCTAGATAGCCCGCCGCCAATCGAGACGAAAAATAGGCCAAAAGCCATTCAATTGGAATTGATAACGTTAGCTGAACCGGCTAAAAATTTAGCTAACGCAGAATCCCAGAGCAAGCCTATATCACCTGAACCCTTATCTTCTAAAAAGTTACCAACTGAGCCAATAGAAAAAGTTGAACCCGCCAAACCATTGCCAAAGGTAGCGGTTTCTACAGACTTAAAGACAGAGTCAATTGAGCCAATCACAACCAAAGTAGAAGAAAAAAAGCGACTACCGTAAAAAGTACGGAGCTGTCCAAAGAAAAATCTGACACAGCAATGCAGCCTACCAATCTGTCATCGGTACAAAAACTGACCATAACAGAATCTAGAAAAGTAGTGAGCGCCTCTAATCAAACAGGCAGCACAAAAGATAAAGAAGAGGATGATCTGTCTGACATGATACGTAGCGTGACAGCAGTTTAATCGCGATCAAGCTGCGCAAAAACGTTCAGCTGCCAAACAAGCCAATCAAAAGCGCGCCGAACAAGAAAAATGGCAAGCTGATTATGAGGCATTCAGCCATATGCTAGTGATGGCTGCTAATCAAGCTGAAAAGCAAGAAAACAACCAAGATATGGTAGAAGATAAGGTTAAGGAAGACTCAGTCTTTGTTGCAGAGTATGGCAGCTGGAGTAATGGGAAGGAACCTAGTACCAGTATCCCATCGCTGATATGGCGTAATATTGATCGTCAATTGGGCGATGTCTTTATTGTCATGTTGGAGCTGCACGTTGATACAGAGGGTCATATCACTGAGGTGCAAGTGCTTGAATCGTCAGGCAGTCCTGTCATCGACGCTGTTGCCACCACCCAAGTGAGAGCGGGGCAACTAAACCCTATATCAAACCACGATAAGGTAGTTGATGCCATTGTACCGATGTCACTGGTTTATGAAAGACCTTAATGCCAGCTGTTCATAAGATAACAAAAAAGCAAGACTCAATCTCTCGCAATAATTAACGCGCTATTAAATTTAAAAGGCGCGCTCAAAAAACCACCATAGCGCCACTAAAATACCAATCAAAGACCCTATATAAAATATGCCCCATTTATAAAATTGCGTGTGCCGCAGTAACAATGCTATGGGAAATACCACAGCGATAAATACCAGCTGCCCCAATTCGATACCAATATTGAAGCTCAATAATGCCAGTACACGTGCGCTTGTGGCGAGTGGCAAATCTACCAACACATTGGCAAAGCCAAAGCCATGAATGAGACCAAAAAAGAAAGCCAAATAGACAGCTCGTACTCGCAGCATCGGTACCAAATTATTGAGTGCAGCAAACGCAATAGACAATGCGATAACAGATTCAATAAAGCGGGCAGGGATACTGACGATCTGTAGCGCTGCTAAGCTCAATGTGATGGAATGCGCGAGTGTAAATGATGTCGCAATCCAAAACACTTCAAGTAGCGCCGCTTTTGGATTAGCAACGGCAACTAACTGCTTTTGCTTACGAATGTATACCGCAGGAATGAGCAATACAAACAAGAACAGCAAGTGATCGAGGCCAATGAGCAGATGATGTATCCCGCTTTTTAGGAAGTTTGTCGCTGTCGCCATCCAGCCAGCATCAGCCTCTGACCCTAACGGGCTTTGTCCGACCGTTAAGACTTGTAGGGGTGCGTCAGAATCTGCTTGCATCAATATTAGGCGATGATTGGCATCAATACCTGCCAATATCTGATAATCAAGATTATCGATTGGCTGCTCACAGCTTACTGCAAAATTGGTATATAAATAATTAAAACCCCCACGTGAATTGATTGCGAGTGGTGAGAAATTTGCTGTTTGACACGTTTGTGCCGCGTTTTCTAGCTTTACTTTGGCAGTTATGAGCTGTTCTATAAGCGGCGTCTGTGATTTCACTTCTGCCCAGCTGACCTGACTGTCTTTGTTTGGATCTATATCGACAAGCAATGCCAAATCGCGCAGTGATAACTCGTATGTAGCATCGTACATAATGTTTGTGGCACTATCAGCGTCATCAATAGCAATGTTCAAATAAGCGGTACTGGACTCATGCGCTTGACCAAGAGTGCAGGTGAGCATGAGCATTAGTAAGGTGAAGTAACGATAAGTGTGACTCCAAACAAGTCTGCAAAGCGCGCTCATATAGTGTCATCCTTATTCGTAGCTTGTGTACTTGAGTGCTCGTTTGTACTAACGGGCGCACTTTTAACAGATGTGTTTTGCGTTTGGATGGCTGAGTGTTGCTTGCGTACAGCTTGGCAATTTAAACAATCACTGAGTTTCCCCGAGCGTAGATCACGTTCCAATGCCGGATATTGAAACTGTGTGTCGGTTATAAACTGGCGTATCAAGTCGATATCTTTTTGGCTGTTTGCCCTTAGTGCTGCGGTGGCATACAGCTCGATATCTGCTGTTTCACGTTGCTGTTCCCAATTCTCCTGAGCCAGTCGAAGCGCTGAGTCCACCTGATTGGCAAGCAGAGCATAGGTTGCTTGCTCTCGCATATGGGCGTTTTCTTGACGTATTTGCCAGACATCAATATGTTCTTTCATCAGTGCTAAATTTTGCTTGGCTTTGGGATCATTCAATTTCATCTGAGCCGTAATAAGCCGTAGCAACAGCGCGTCTTTATCGGTATGCTCTTGTAGCAAGTCGCGAACTTGTGTGTACTCACCGATACTCAGTAGCCAATCGGCTCGAGCCATAAGTGCTGGTACGGTCTGATCATCCATGACGTCAAATACCTGCTTGGCAAGCGTGGCATCTTGACTACGCAATGCAGCGTCTGCTTGAATCAGATAGATCCAGCGTGCTGTCGATGCGTCTAGACCAAGAGCGATAGCGGCCAGCCCATTAAGCGTTTGTTTTGCTGTATCAAGCTCACCTGTCATGCTTTGTATTTGAGCGGCACACGCCAACTCATAAACGCGTAGGGCAGGGTCGTTAAGTTTTTGGCAGTAGCTCATGGCATCACCAAATTGACCTTGGACGAGCAATAAAGAAGATAGGGTCAATAACGCATCTGGATGAGTGGGTTCTTGACTCAAGATTTGCTTTAACATCTCTTCTGCTTTGGCAAATTTATGATCCGATTGAAATGCTCGCGCTTGTAGCATTAGGGTATCTATACTTTGATCTGTGGTCTGATCTAATTGTGCGCGTGCTTGTCCTAACGCTCGCGGATCGCCTTGTAGATAGGCGCGTTCTAATAGCTCACTGGTTTGATCAAGGTTGTTTGATCCTATATCCGATACAAAGTCAGCAGCGCTCAGGTAGCGCGGTGGCGGGGAATTATCAGGTAGGGTCGCAAGAATTTGTTGATCGTCTGTGGGGATAAAAGGGGCCGCATGAATAAGCTGGCTACTGATGAGTAAAAGAAAGAATAATTCGACAAGCGTTTTAATCCAATGCATAAAGCGCACCTCAGATCAGTAGATAAAGAAACACCCAATCAGTGGACTGATCAGGTGCTGGAACTGTCTCATATCATATTACAGTGAAGCGTTGGGGTCTTTTATTGCAACAGGCTCTGCCAAATTGGCTTCAGGAAGTACAATTCGATCAATATCCTGAGGCTCATCGGTATCTAGATTATTGCTGGCGTCAATCACGTCAGACGTTCTTTTGACAGCAAGTTCAGCTTTTGCTTGGTCTACTGCAACATCACTTTTACCTATATTTGACGAACTATCGTTATCATTGAAGCAACCAGAAAGCGCAGCTGATCCAGTGATCAATACGGCTAACATTATATAGCGCATAGTATTTCTCCTTGGTTGAGTTTCAGCTTATTGACTAGTAGCACCTGGATTAGGCGTTTTCAAATAAGGAGAGACCGAGTCAAATTCAGTAGCAGGTTTGAGCGTACCGTCAGTAAATAATTTATCACCAGCTTTAGCATCACCGGGGGCACATGGAATAACCTTAGCGTCTAAACCAGAATGACAGAGCGCGCCCATCGATACTCTCAATGCAATATCAGTCACGTCATCGCCAGGGCGTCGACCGTTTGGAAATCCTGCGGTATCTGCACCAGCGTTCGGGCGACCGTCAGTTTGGATGCCAGAGATGATACTGATCAGACCCAAGTCATTTTGCATGGCAGCAGGTACGGCCGCAATATCAGTGTTCAAGCGCAGCATATCGGCAGGCACTTGATTTTCATTCGCAGGTTTGTTGACAGTAGGCACACCTGTTAAAAATGCGGTTACTAAATCTTGACGTGGCAAGTTTGTTGGCGCAGGTGCGGTCGGGTACAAGGTTTGGATCAATACTGGAAGGGTAGGATAAAAGACATAAGGGGCAAAATTAGCCACATCATCTTTTGGCTCTGACGCATTAAATTTGTCTTTATCTTTGAGACCAATCACTACTTCGTTGACCAGTGGCATACCCAGTCTTGAAACCTGTGTCCATGCACCGCCTTTTTTGGCGGTGGTATCAATGCCAGATTCAGGAGACGGGTTCACTAAGGTTGCCTGACGGACACTGGCCGTGGTCCAAGCACCAATCACAGGATCTTTACTAGTGCTATTGACGAGACAAGATTTTGGCACCTCCATCGCAATCGAGGTGACATTTTTGTTCGCTAGTATGTTGGTTCCGGAAGTACGCGTGTCTAACGGGTTTAGATTCACTAAGTCAAATACTCTGCCCAAATCAATAGCAAAACCTTCAGCGCGCTGACCAACAAATACTCGACCTTGACCACAGCTACCTAGATTTAATGGTTTAATAAAACTGCGCGCGTATGTAGGGTAATCTATCTCTTTAAAAGACTTAGTACCGATATAATCGAATGGCTTTTGGAAGTTGCCTAATGGGGTGCGCGCGCCGCTACGTCGATCACCTTTGACCATCGTGACATTATAGCTTTCACTGGTTTGTACATTGTTAGGGTTTGAAGCCTCACCTGCATTGGATAGCGGTATGGCGACTTTTTCAGTAGATGGATCGTTATCCGTATCAAGTCCGATACTGTTTAGGTTTTGAGTGAAATCAAATTGGAACGTGATGTCTTCAACCGCATCGCCGTTGTTGTCAATATGAATCTCATAGAGTGCATCTGGATCTAGGGCGAAGTAGTTGGGCCCACCATAAGCATCTTGTAGCGGCAAATAGTTGGCAATAATCGTGACGTAATCTCCCCGATTAGCCTCATAGCTATTGAACATATAAAAGTCAGACGCATCGACTTTTGGGGTTTTGGTGATAGAAGGAGCTTCACGGTGACTTGAGGCAACGGCGCTTGCGCTTACGCACAGTGCCATTGCTGCTATTAGAGCCTTGGTAGCATGTTTCATACGGATCCTTGTAAAGAAACTTTGAGTGATAGGGCGGTTAAGAGTCGATCTCACTTGCAATTACCAGTTAACGAAATAATATCCTTATTAAGTCGTTTTTAAATATAGACTCTTTTGCTGTATTGTGTCTATCAATTTATTGGTCTAAATATATTGATATTTATCAAGAATTTGGCGCATCAGGCTGGACCATGGGATCAGCATCTGCAAAGGCTTTTAGCATGCGACAATGCGTATCAATAGCGACGATATTAGGATAAGGAGTCAGGTCCACTTCGAAGCGCCGTGCAGAAGAAACCTGCGGGATTAAATAGCAGTCTGCAAAAGTGGGCCTGTCACCATAGCAGAACGGTCCCCGGTTTTTATCTGCTGCCAACCGTGTCTCTAACGCTGCAAACCCTTCAGTAATCCAACGATTGCACCATGCAATGACTGCTTCTTTATCTACTGACAACTCATTACGTAAGTACTGTAAAATACGGCGATTATTAATCGGATGGATATCGCAGCCAATCATCGCACTTAGCGCACGCACATGCATGCGACCAGCGGCATCTTGAGGCAATAAAGCGTGCTCAGGGTAGACCTCTTCTAACCACTCCAAGATAGCGGGACTTTGGTATAATAATAAATCGTCCGCTTGTAGGACCGGCACCAGCCCTTGCGGATTAATCGCTTTAAATGCGTCCTCTAACTGCTCATCTTGTGCTAGATTGATCGCGATATCATCATAATCTAAGCCTTTTAAATTCAAGGCAATACGGGTACGGTGAGAAGTACCACTGCGAAAATAGCCATAAAGTGTCATCATTATTTATGTCCTTATTGTGATAGGTTATTTGTATCAAGCTTATGTGAGATAAGGTAAGTATTATTGAGTCGTGTCGCTATTAATTTGCCCTGTATTTCACCGCCAGTTCATTGAGCAATTTAGCATCAAGAAAAAATAATCAAGTACACTAGAGACGAGCCATCATGCCAGCAGATAAAAATTTTTTAGATAAATCCGTCACGAGTAAAAACCAGAATGGCATCCAGTCACTTGAGATTGGATTGTCGATACTAGACGCGCTTATCGATCGCAATGAGCCTATGATGCTAAAGGATATCGCTGAAACCATGCAGATGCATCCAGCAAAATCTCATCGTTACTTGGTCAGCCTCATTCGCAAAAATTACGCTCGCAAGCTTGATGATGGTCGCTATGGGCTTGGCGATAGAGTAAATGCATTGGCAGCATTAGGACATACTGAGCTCAGTCAAAACAATCTCTTGGCGCGTCTCACGCAGGTGGCCAATGAAATCAAAGACATCTTAAATTGCGGTGTACAAATTGCTAAGTGGTTTAGCGAAGGGCCTATCATTATACAATCCGTTGAACCAGACAGTCCGATTAGCATCATCACTCGTATCGGCTCACGGATGCCTTTGACGACATCAGCCACAGGGCAATTATTTGCCAGCTATCAACCTGATGCGGTCATTCAGCCATTGGTCGCCGCTGAATGGCAGTCGAGTAATGCCGCAGCAGATACCACAGAGAAGTGGCAGAGTTTTGCTCAGCTCCAAGCCAAGATACGTACCCAAGGCTATGCGACCGTCACCGGTGATATGCTCATGGGTATTAATGCCATTACAATACCTGTGATATTGCCGCATCTTGCCAATAGTGTTGCCAATCTATCAACGAGCAGTGATAAAACTGCTAACGAGTTTCTTAGAGAGACTCTACCGCTAGAATATGCCATTACTATCATTGGAACCACAGAGCAACTGCCAATGAGTGAGCAACAGAACGTAGTCGAGCAAATACTAGCAATCGCACAGCGCTACCAAATAGCGTAGCCAAAATGTTAACTATAAGCTGATTGGCTATCACGTTATCGCGTCGAGAGATTTATTTACCCATGTTGTCTGATTCAGTCCATTCTCTAAACCACGCAGACGCTACTTGCGGCTTTTGCTTTTTCGTATACATTATTAGCATCTAGACCAGTGGCATTGACTTCATCTAGATAGTGCTGCGAGCCTTCCATCAATGGGCCTTTCCAGTCGGGGTCATTGAGTGGGTCAGGGATATCGATCATGACATCGCCTTTTTCTTTAGCGGCAGCCATGGCTTTGGCATTACTGACGTCAAATACTTTAGAGACACGTGCTGCCATCTGCGCCCCTGAATTGTCATCAATGACTTTTTTGAGGTCATCGGGCAACTTGTCATATTTGTCTTTGTTCATACTGATGACAAAGGTGGAGTTGTAAAAAGGAATGTTGGTATGTGTATTGATGAGCTCATCAAGACGAAAGGCTTGAATGGGTTGCCATGTAAAGCTAAGCCCATCGATGACACCGCGTTGAAGCGAGGTATAGGTATCACTGGCAGGCATGCCAACAGGTGCGGCACCAGTCGCTTCAATAATGTGGCTAGCAACGGCAGAAGGTTGGCGAATGCGTAAGCCTTTCATATCCGCTGGCGTGCGAATCGGTTTATCAACCGTATGAAGCGCACCTTGGCCTGTTCCGATGAGCGCGAGCAGGTGAGTATCTTCGTACTCATTTTTAATGACACCCTCATCATAAAGTTTATGAAGGATACAGCTTTGCTGCTGTGCGGTATTGGTGATACCTGGCAGTTCTACAATCTGCGTCAAAGGAAACCGTCCTGCTGTATATCCTTGCGCTTGCATACCGATATCGACGATGCCTTTTGCGGTCGCATCATAGGTAGCACCTGGCTTACTGAGAGTAGCAGAGGGGTAAATCTCAATCTTTAAACGACCGTTTGAGTCTTCTTCGATTTTCTTTGCCCATGGCTCCAATGCTTCGGTATTGATGTTGTCATTGGCCGTCATAAAGTGTGAAAATCTCAGAGTCGTCACGTCGCTTGTATTGACATCCGCGCTTGAGGCTTGTTCATTTTGATCATTGTTAGAGCAGCCAGTCATCGCAACTGAAGCGGCGAAGAGTATGCCTAAAGGGAATTTTACTTTCATCATTGAGTCCTTTCATGATGGTTAAATATGGTTCGCTAGCTACTCCATCTCTTCATTATTTTTAACTGATCACTACTTATCTAATTTCAAAGTAATGATTGATAGATAATGTAAAAAAGGTAGTAAGTAGAAAGACGACGTAATTACTCTCCGACAGGCGCAACGTCGCGTGCTTCAGCCAACTCATCACTATGCAAAAACTGCGTATGTGCTGGCGCGCGTTTGGTACGAGACCACTCATCTAGCATGTCTTGCTTGATGGCGTCTGTAATCATCGAGACCTTATCTTCTGAGGTCGGATCGTCATAGGTCAACTCGAGACGATGCCCATTAGGATCAAAGAAATATATCGAGTGAAAGATACCGTGATTGGTCACGCCAATGACATCAATACCTGCGGCCTCAAGATGCTCTTTGGCAACCATTAGCTCATCACGATCTTTGACTTTTAGCGCTAGATGTTGCACCCAGTTTGGGGTGTTGGGGTCAAAACCCATTTCAGGCTGGTTAGGCACTTCAAAAAATGCCAATACATTGCCATTACCCGCGTCCAGAAAGACGTGCATATAGGGGTCAAATGCTTTGGTTGAAGGTACGTGATCTTCTGCAAATGCCAAGATAAAATCCATATTTAGGTTTTTCTTGTACCATTCGACCGTTTCTTTAGCATCCTTGCAGCGGTAGGCCACATGATGGATTTTTTCAATTTGAAAGCTCATATCAAACTCCTTTTGATAAGGCGTAGTATGAATGTAAGAGAAACGATGCCAGTACTAATAGACCAAATGTCATGATGGTTCTAACGGCTCAAATCTACTGTCACTACGCCTTTTTTCTATGCCATTATTATTCGTTAAAATCAAAGCTAAGTGCGGGCAGTACTTTGCCTCGTACTTCACCAAACCCAACACGCACGCCATTTTTTTCGCTGTAACCTTTCATAATGACGGTATCGCCATCTTCGATGAAGGT
>Ga0098065_1000684_pt1 | contig 14411 bp, 11 predicted proteins | sample 25_taG_FD_75062 | JGI IMG/M metagenome (GOLD analysis project Ga0098065, IMG submission 75062) | Marine viral communities from Cariaco Basin, Caribbean Sea - 25_WHOI_OMZ | ecosystem: Environmental > Aquatic > Marine > Oceanic | place: Caribbean Sea: Cariaco Basin | collected 2014-11-08 | reverse complement strand
CTGCCGTTAGCCTTTAGGTTACTGAGTCATTTCAGATGGATCGTATCAAAGTGCCCAGGCGTGACAATAGGGGGCCAAAATTCAAAAGTTGTGGTCTGCTTCTTTTTGCCTTATTTAAGGTCTATTTTCTAACTACGAACTACTCAATACTGAATCTAAAAAAAGATCTCTGCAAGGTCGGGGATGGCAAAATCCTATTATAAAATTTAAAAAAATTTCATTTCGACTGAAGCGTAACGGAATGGATAAATCTTGATTTCCACAGCACTGTGACAAGAGATTCTTTTACCTTTCTAAATCTAAATTAAACCGTCCTAATTTCAGAAAAGCCCTCAGCTATAAGCGGTCAGCTTAAAAAATTCAAAATTATAGTTCTGATTTCTACTCTTGCTTCTTCAAGTCTCTTTTCTCTCGTCTCTTTTCTATATTCTAACTTTGTAGGCTAAACTCGGTTTAAATTATAACATGAATTTAGCATAGAAAAAGTTAAATGCTAATTAGCTTTATAAAGTGATTTCATACTAATGTTAAAAACTTACTAGACATGAGAGAAGCTATTCGCTTTACTCTAATTGTATCCTTAATCGTTGGGTTAATTATTTTTACTATCGTTTGGCCTGTTTGGGGCTTTTCTATTTTCGGGATTGTACTTTTTGCCATAGGGCTCTATGATATTTTTCAAAAAGAGCATACCATTTTACGAAACTTCCCACTGTTGGGGCATATGCGATATATGCTGGAACTTATAAGTCCTGAAATCCATCAATATTTTATCGAAAATGACACTGATGGTAAACCTATAGATCGTAACCACCGATCTTATATTTATCAGCGTGCCAAACTTCAAAAAGAAACGCACCCTTTCGGTACACAGTTAAATGTGGAAGAAGAGAATTTTAAATGGATGCGACATAGTATTTACCCTACAAAAGTTCAAAAAGAATATCCACGCGTAAATATAGGAGGACCTGATTGCGAACAGACTTACTCCGCCTCATTATTTAATATTTCAGCAATGAGTTTTGGGGCACTGAGCAAAAATGCTATTGAAGCCTTAAATAAAGGCGCAAAGGAAGGAAACTTTTTTCATGATACCGGGGAAGGAGGAATTTCAGATTACCACCGATTGGGCGGAGATCTTGTTTGGGAAATTGGTACCGGATATTTTGGTTGCCGAACAGAAGAAGGAAATTTTGATCCTGAGCAATTTAAAGAAAAAGCTAATTGGCCGGAAGTAAAGATGATAGAAATTAAAATTTCTCAAGGCGCCAAACCCGGTCATGGTGGCGTTTTACCGGCTTCAAAAAATAATAATGAAATAGCCAAAATTAGGGGGGTAGAACCGCATACCGATGTCCTTTCTCCCCCGGGGCATACAGCATTTAATAATGCAGAAGGATTATTAGGCTTTGTTGAACAGTTAAGAGCACTATCCAACGGTAAACCGGTTGGATTTAAGTTAAGCATTGGCTCTAAAGATGAATTTCTTGAGATTTGTGAAAAAATGGTGGAAACCGGAATTAAACCAGATTTTATTACGGTTGATGGCGCCGAAGGCGGAACAGGTGCTGCACCAATAGATTTTTCTAATTACGTAGGGATGCCTTGGGAAAAAGCTTTAATTTTTGTGGTAGACGCTTTAAATGGTTTCGACTTAAAGAAAGATATTAAAGTCGTAACAGCAACAAAAATTTTTACAGCATTTGATATTTTTAAGGCCTTATGTATTGGCGCAGATATCTGTAATTCTGCACGTGGGATGATGTTAGCGCTTGGTTGCATACAAGCGCTACGCTGTGATACCAATAAATGTCCTTCTGGTGTGGCTACAAATGATAGGAGACTAATGAATGGTTTGGTAGTAGCGGATAAATGGAAAAGAGTTAAAAATTATCAGCAGCAAACTTTAGATGATTTTCTGGAACTTTTTGCCGCGGCAGGATGTGAGAGACTCTCTGAACTTAATCGCACCATGATTAATAAAAAGATAAATGATAAAATTGAATCTTATTCTGTATTTTATCCCTCGGTAGCTACCGGGGCTTATTTAAAAGAAGAGCGCGTTGCTCCCTAACCAAATATTTATATTATGAAAAAAGTATTAATTGCCATCGATTATCACCCAAATTCAGAGGTGGTAGCTAGTGCCGGTTATGAGCTGGCTAAAAGTATGAATGCAGAGGTTTGTTTACTGCATGTATTGGCCGAGGTCTCTCATTATGGCGTCAATTATTCAGAATTTCTTGGTTATCCTGGCTACGAGAATATGGGGGTTGATTTAAATGTAACTGCACAATTACAGGAAATGGCGCAGGAATACCTTAAGAGTGCGAAGAAGCAATTTAATGATGATAAAGTTTCTACGGCTTTAGAAATAGGGGAAACCCATCGTGGCATACTTAAATATGCAAAAGAATGGGGTGCAGATTTAATTGTTATGGGAACGCATAGTCATTCTACTTTAGAAAAAGTACTGGTAGGTACGGTGGCTTCGAAAGTTTTAGAAAAAACAGAAGTACCGGTTTATATGGTGCCTATAAAAAGATAAAAAAACTGGATCTGGAGACTAATAGGTCTCCAGATCTTTTAATGAAGATACTGCTTTTAATGTATGTTTAATTTCATCTAATTGGCCATTTAAGACTCTTAGAATATCGTCACTAAAGTTATATTTTCTTATTGCCCTCTCATACTCTTCAGCACTTTCTTTTTCACCCTCTAGACATTCTTCCAAAATTACTTCATCGCCATTATCACTAAAAATTGTTTTTAGATCCATCCAGGTACGTTGCAAACTTCCCTGAAAGGTTCCTGCATTGTGGGGTACCTCGTCTATCTGGTAGATTTCTCTTTCCAGTTCTTTTGTAAATCTAGCTCGTTGTTGCGCCTGGGTAAGCAGGAAGTTCTTTAGAAGATCACTTTCAGTATCTTCAAGTCCGTTTTTAAACACCTCTCCTGCGTCATGATTTTTTTCTAAAAGTTCTTGCAGTGCCTGAGCAATTTTTTTAGGGTCATTAATTTTTTCCATAGGAATATGATAATTAATTTAGCAAAAATAGGTGTTGTTTTATGGTCAGGCTCTTAATTATTTATAAATTCACCTGGATTTAGCTTTTGGTGTTAATTAATCTAAATTTTATGAAAACCTATATTGCCATCTTAAAAGGAATAAATGTGGGAGGCCATAAAAAAATAATGATGGCGGATCTTCGGAAGTTGCTATGTGAAATTTCGTATATCGGGGAAGTTAATACTTATATCCAAAGTGGTAATATTGTATTTAAAGCTTCCGAAGAAAATACCGATGTTTTGGAAAATCTTATTCAGCAGAAAATTGCAGATCATTATGGATTTGAGGTAAGTACTATCGTACTTTCTAAAGAAAATTTAAGTTCAATCATCGATAGCAATCCTTATGCTGAAGAGGAAATTAAGCGTTTACACTGTTGCTTTTTTAAAACCGATCCTATTTTAGAAAATCGACAGAAATTAGAAATTTTTGATGCCTCGCCCGATACGTTTACAGTAGGAAACAGCTGTATGTATATTTGTTGTGCGACCGAGCGTTATAGTAAATCAAATATAAATAACAGTGTTGCTGAAAAAATACTGAAGATTGAATGTACCACCCGAAATTGGAAAACCTGCACGAAACTTTTAGAAATGCTTGAAAATTTATAGTGGTTGTAATTGCAACTCAAATTCAATAATTCCAGCATCAATTTTTGCAGTCTGTAATATTCCGTTTTTATAATGATAAAAGCTTTCTCTTCCTTTCTCGTTTTCTTTAGCATAAGAATGCATACCTATTTTTCGTAATGACTGAAATTCGCCGGTTTCTTCGCTATAGGCTTTCTTTACACTGGTAGGCTCCTCAAACATTAACTGGATACAGGTATAGGAAATAGGTGAGTTTATGGTTTTTTGGAGCTTGCCAGAATCATAAAATTTATAGTTATGTTCATTTGTCTTTATAGTTTTAGTACTGGTACGGTTTTTTCCGTTTAAGAAAATTTGAGCTTCAGTATTTTTAAGCTCATGTCCATTAAAAACGCCCCTGAAATTATAATTGACTTCTATTTTGGCCAAAATTCGGGTTTGAATATTGGTTTCAGTTTGATATTCGGTAATTCCACCGTTTACTTTTTTAATTGCTTCTAACTTTCCAATTTTATCGCCTTTGTGGACCACAGCATAACTAAACGATTTATTTTGAGACAAGGCACTATATGAAATAGCTAAAAAAGCGAGTAAAAAAATAGTGAATTTCATAATTTGGAGATTTGACTGAAATGATTTGTTTTGAGTTTTTAAAACTTTTCCCTTAATTTCATAAATTCCTGTTCCAGAAAATTTAATTTTTGCTCAATTTCAACAGTATTATTTTCAGGAAGCCTTCTAAAAAACGTATAGCAAACGTGCCACATTTCCTTAATTTCACTAGATTCTATCTCGATATCTTCAATATTAGTATTGTTTGCTCTAAGTATAATTTTTGAAGATGAATAGTAAAATTTCCTAAAAAGTACTTTACCATGTACCAGTGTAATTACCAGGCTGCTCGTATCGATTTTGGTAAAATCATTAGGATCAACTTTCTCTCCTATAACGACGTCTTTTGGACAATACGCCTTATCGTTATTTGTCATTTCCAGATTAGAAATTAAATAGGCTCTATATTCTTTATCAGGATCTACCGGTAAATGGAGTTTAGGAAGGTCTTCTATAAAATGAGGTTTATCATGATATAATATGTAATCGGCTTCGGTTTTTGGAGTGATACAGGGAATTTCAGCAAACTTTTCTTTATGAAAGCTTCCCTGTAGTGCCAGGTCGTCTTTAAACTTCAATAGTTTATTAACCGTTAGCTCTTGAGTTAATAGATCATCGATGGTTATGCTAAAATGATTAGCGATTTTAATAATGGTTTCAATACGCGGTTCACTTCTTTCTTCCTCGTAAGCTCCTAATGTACCACGTTTTAGCTCGAATAATTCGGCAAATGCCTGCTGACTTAATTTTTTGACATTTCTTATCTTCCTAATATTTTTACCGAAATGAGACATATTTTGCTAAAATTATTTGCAATATTGATTTTTTATAGTATCTTTATCTAACAATATTAGCTAATAGATTTGATAATTACTAATTTATTTGGTTATTTATCGATTTGACTAGTCAAATCAGTAATGTGCTAAAAAAATTAGCTTGACTTAGAAATTTAAACTTTAACCTAAACAACCAATGATTACAGCAATAATTACTACGGTGATTGTGTTAATAATACCTTAAAAACAAAATAGATTTTTGTATTATTATACCATAAAATTAACACCAATCAAAAAATACTGTCTAAATGAAAAATCATTTTCAGATCACAAAAAATTTTCTTTTAGAGCTGAACTTCAATATTGATTTTGAGAACGAAGCCGAGGGAATATTAATGATTCGCAAAGAAAATTTTGCAATTAAAAACCTTATCCTGGGCGTGGCACCGCCTATTTTAATTATGGAGCAGTTCTTATTCAGGATTAATAATCAGTCAGAAAAAATTTATCGAAGTCTGCTGCAAAAAAACAGAGATATCATTCATGGCGCCTTTGTACTGGACGATTCTGGCAAAACAGTGATCTTTAGGGATACCCTTCAAATAGAGAACTTAGATCTTAACGAGTTAGAAGGATCGTTAAACTCACTTAGTTTATTGATGAGTGAATATTCAGATAAAATTATAGAATTTTCAAAATATTAAACCTTAACGTTATGAACATTTTTAAACGATTATTTAAGATAGGAGAAGCTGAAGCTAATTCAGCAATCGATAAAATGGAAGATCCCATTAAATTAACCGAACAGGGAATTAGGGACCTTAAATTAGATTTAGAGAAAAATCTGGAGGCTTTGGCTCAGGTAAAAGCCTTAGCGATTAGAGCTAAAAACGACCAGGAAGAATACCTGGATAAAAAAGAGGATTATCATAATAAAGCGATTTTGATCCTTAAAAAAGGACAAAGTGGCGATATGGATAAAACCGAATCAGATCGTTTGGCTCGCGAAGCTTTGGTTAAGAAAGAAGAAGCCCAAAAGCATGTAGAACGATCTGAAGAAGAAGCAAAAAAGTTCAATGAAAATGTAGCACAGTTAGAACGAAATATTCAAACCATAAAATCGAATATCAGTAACTGGGAAAACGAACTTAGAACCCTTAAGGCACGCGTAAAAGTGAGTAATGCCACTAAGAGCCTTAATAAGCAAATGGCTGAAATAGATAGTAGCAGCACCGTTTCTATGCTGGAGCGTATGAAAGAAAAAGTAGCCCAGGAAGAAGCACTGGCAGAAGCTTATGGCGATATTGCCGGCGCCTCGAAATCTATTGATGATGAGCTTGAAAAAGCTGCGAGTACTACAGAAGCTAAAGCCGAAGACGACCTTAGCAAGCTTAAAGACCAGTTGGGTTTAAATGATGATAAAAAATAACGAAATTGACCAGTTTAACAGACATATTATTTTCTGAGGTAAATATTACCTTAAGCATTCTCTGTATTCTATTAATCATTTATTGGTTGCTCACCATGATTAGCGGTATCGACTTTGAGTACGACATGGATATTGATATCGATGCCGATGTAGATGTCGATGCCGATCTGGCAACTGATGGTGCGAATATGGAATTCCAGGATGTGTCAAATGCCGAACTGAATAAAGAGGATGTGGTAGGCAGACGAATTCAACCGCTAAAATGGTGGCAAATTCTTTTGATTTATTTCAATTTCGTTGGCCTTCCGTTTATGTTCACCTTTACCTGTTTTGTGTTTATCTGGTGGTTTACCACGGCACTAACAACCGCCTTAACCTATACGTATGATCATTTTTTAGGTTTTGCGATTATGATTGCCGGTTTTTTCACCTCTTTATTTGTAACCAAGATCTTTACCACTCCATTTAAAGGTTTCTTTAAAAATCTGAATAAAGATGGCGATAAGGCAATCGATTATATTGGCCGGCAGGGGGTGTTACTTTCCACCATTTCAGGAGATAAAATGGGAAATGCCGAGATTTATGCTAATGGCGATTCGCATTCGATTTACGTAAAATCCCTGGATGGGCATCAACTCAATTATCAGGACAAAATTTTAATTATCAAGCAATCAGCTGATAAAAATTATTTCTTAGTACAATCTTATAACGACTAACTTAACTTATTAAAAAATGAATCAAATTTTACCAATTATCGGAATTGGATTAGGGGGATTGTTATTCCTAATCGTAGTCTACTTCGCAATCATTGCGATGTTTTACAAAAAAGTTCCGCAGGGCCGTGCCATTGTTCGTACCGGTTTTGGCGGTACAAAGGTAGCCACGGATAAAGGACTTTATGTAGTGCCGGTTTTCCACAAGGTGGAAGTTATGGATATTTCTGTAAAGAAAATCCAGATCGAAAGAATGGAGCACGAAGGCCTTATTTGTAAAGACAATATGCGTGCAGATATTAAAGTAGCCTTTTTTGTAAGGGTGAATAATGATATTTCTTTCATCAAGAGAGTAGCGCAAACTATTGGAGTAGACCGTGCATCAAGAATCGAAACTTTAGAAGATCTTTTTGAAGCTAAATTTTCTGAAGCTTTAAAAACTGTAGGTAAAAAGTTTGATTTTATCGAATTATACGAAGCAAGGCGTGAATTTAGGGATGAGATTGTGAATATCATTGGTACAGATCTTAATGGCTATACGCTGGAAGATTGTGCGATCGACTTTTTAGAGCAAACACCAATTTCCCATTTAAAACCAGACAATATTCTGGATTCTGAAGGGATTAAAAAGATTACAGAGCTTACTGCGGTTCAGAATATGAAAGCGAACCTTATTAAGCGCGACGAAGAAAAAACCATCAGAAAGCAGGATGTGGAAGCGCGTGAAGCTATTCTCGAATTAGATAAGCAATTGGCGGAAAAAGAAGAAGCGCAAAAGCGTGAAATCGCAAACATCAAAGCCCGTGAAAATGCTGAAGTGAGTAAAGTTGCGGAAGAAGAGCGTTTAAAATCTGAAACAGCTAGAATTGCTACGGAAGAAAAAGTAAAAGTAGCTGAAGAAAACATGAACCGTCAAATCATCGTGGCGGCGAAAAACAAAGAACGGACAGAAGCGGTAGAAAGTGAACGCGTTGAAAAAGATCGTATGCTGGAAGCTACCGAGAGAGAACGTATTGTGACGCTTGCTCAAATTGAGAAAGAAAAAGTTCTTGAAGTAGAGAAGAAAAACATTCAGGATGTGATTCGGGATAGGGTGATGTTAGAAAAAGGAGTGGTAGAAGAGCAGGAGAACATGAAAGATATCCAGGCCTTTAAGACTGCCGATCGTGAGAAGCAGGTGAAAGTAACCATTGCCGAAGCAAATGCTCAGGAGCAATTAATCAAAACCATTAAAGCTGCGGAAGCACAAAAAGAAGCTGCCAAGCAAAAAGCCGAAGAAATTAATATCGAAGCCCAGGCGCATAAAGAAGCCAGCGAAAAAGAAGCAGAAGCAAGAAAAACCATTGCAGAAGCCAAAGCGAAAGAAGAAGCAACCATTGGTTTATCTGAAGCTGAGGTAATGCATGCGAAAGCTGATGCCAGCGAAAGACAGGGACTTATGGAAGCGCTTATTATCGAGAAAAAAGCGAAAGCCGAAGCTGCAGGGATGGAGGCCAAAGCTGAAGCGAGTAGAAAAGAAGGTAAAGCTGCCGCCGATGTAATTAGGGAAAAAGCGCTTGCTGACGCTGCAGGTATCGAAGAAAAAGCAGCTGCAATGAAGAAACTTGATGGTGTTGGTAAAGAACACGAAGAATTTAAGTTGAAACTGGATAAGGAATTACAGGTAGATCTGGCACATATCAACATCCAAAAAGATATTGCCGATGCTCAGGCACATGTCATTAGTGACGCGCTTAAGGCGGCTAAGATTGATATTGTTGGAGGAGAAACCATGTTCTTCGATCAGATCATTGGCCAGATTACCAGAGGGAAAGGATTCGACAGATTGGTACAAAACAGTACCAATATTCAGGATTTAAAAGATTCGATCTTAGGGAGTGATGATATCAAAGGAAATTTACTAACTAAAGTGCGTGAGTTTTCAGAGAAATACGGAATTTCTTCCGAAGATATCAAAAACCTGACGATCGCAAATTTGATCATGGAATTAAAAGGTCGCTCCAACGACCAAAATGAGCAAACCATGTTAGGCAATTTATTCAACCTGGCTAAAGGTTTAGGATTGTCTGATCAGCGAGTTTCAACCTTAAAGGTTTAGTTAATAATTCATTATGAAATAGGAATGTCATCCTGAAGCTGCCCGTCCTTTTAGGCGAGCTAGTTTCAGGGGGGGCATCCTGTTTTTACGATGAAATTTCAGATGAGATCTGTAACGACTAAAATTCAACCCTAACCCTTACCACAAAACCTAATGAATACTAACGAAGAAAAGCCGGTACAAAAAGATGCTTTAGATGGTGGGACGTACGAGATTATCCGTAAACGTCTTAACACTCATAAATCTGATTTACAGGAACGTCTTAATACCTTGAATGAAACCCGAAAAACGGTTTTTGGTTCGCTGGAAACGCAATTAATAGCCAATAATCGGATAAGTACCGAAAATAATTGTGTGGCCAGGGATATTATTTCACTGGGAAATACCTGTATTTTTGGCTATAACGTGCATTTTGGATTACGTACAGAAATTAGCCTTTCTGATGTGCTTAGTATTTACGAATTTAAAGATCATCATTTTGAATCGGTTGCTTTAAATCTTTTTGAAGATGCAACCTTTAAAACCGATTTTTCAAATCTTTATAAATACTATCGAAATACCATTTTTAGCAAGTTTGCAAGGATCGGCAATTATTTGCATATGGTCTTTCAGCTTAGTGAAAGCGTAACCGATATTAAGACCTTTAAGTGGCTTATTAAAGACAATAAGCTCACTTATATTGATAATCGCAGTGAGCATGAATTTAAATATCCGCATCAACATCAATTTAAATGGCAGGAAGCTACCCGGGATATGCAACGCTACGGGGAGCATTCACATGTAGCGATTTTAGATAAAGTTTTTGTAGAAACCATTGGTGGCGATCTTACCATCAAGATCGAAGATAATACCGAAGACGGAATGGGCATATTTTATGAACCGGTAGCGTATAAAGATCAAACCCTGGATGATGGTCAAATTCGTTTTGCCGATCTTGGAAATTTAATCGCACTTGAAATCAAACCTTTTCAGGAAGAGCCCCGCTATTTTGTATATAATCACAAAATGCAGGAGGTCCAGAAAATTGATTCCATTAAAGAAACCGCTGTCTTATTGCCAGATGATCAGGGTATTATTTTTCCGAATGGCTATTATTTGCAAACGGGAGAATTTCATCTGTTCTCCAATGAAGTTCAGGCCCTAAAATATCAGGAAACCATAAGTTCTCCAAACGGGGAAGACTTTTTATATGTTTTCTATTCGCCCACTAAGGGTACTTATCTGCTAATGGATTATAATATGATCGAGCAGGAGATAAAAACACCTATTGTATGTGGGGGCTTCACCATTTTACCCAATGGCGAATTATGCTATTTTAAAGCTGATGATGAACAAACGAAACATCATATGATCCAGATTTGGCAAACACCATACCTGGAAGGTGATATCATGCCATCTGAACATCAGGATTCTATGCTGTATAAAATTGGAAATAAGGATATCGTTAAAGCCATGGCTGAAGCGAATGAGCTGATCACCTTGCTGAGTAAAGAAGATAATTACGACGGTTTGTATGCCGATATTGCCAAGTCTTCGAAAAATATCTTAGATGCGTATTATTGGCTAAACGAAAAGGAAACCGCTGTTTTAAACGAGCCGTTAAAAGAGATCAATATTGCGGCCAATGCGGCTATTGATGAATTTCAGAAGGTGATTCAGCTTAAGAAAAACGCTGAAAAACAAACTCAGGAAATTCAGCAGAAAGCGCAAAAACTTTTCAGTAAAATTAAGAGTACTTCTTTTAAAAATATCAACGAATTTGTAGAATTACTCTCACAGCTAAGGGCCTTGCGGGGAGAGGTGATTGGATTATATGAAATTAGATATGTAAATGAAGGATTTATTAAGTCGCTAGAGACTGAAATTGCCCAGCAAACCACTATAATTTCAAGACGTTGTGTGGAATTCTTACTTAAGGATAAAGCGCTACAGCCTTATCATGATAAAGTGGAAGAAAAACAGCAGCAACTCGATAAGATCACTAAAGTTGTTGAAGCGAAAAAGTTGGAAGAGGACGTTAATCAGATCGCAATCGATCTGGAAATGCTTATCGATATAGTTTCGAATCTGGATATCGAAGATACGTCACATTCTACCAAAATCATCGATAATATTTCTTTGATCTTTGCCACGATAAATCAGCTTAAGGCCGCTATTAAAAACAAGAAAAAGTCGCTTGGTAGCAAAGAAGCTAAAGCCGATTTTGCCGCGCAGTTAAAACTTATAGATCAGAGTATTATTAATTATCTGGATATCGCTTCAACTCCTGAAAAATGTGATGAATTTCAAACAAAAGTCAGTATTCAACTGGAAGAATTAGAAGGTAAATTTGCCGATTTTGAGGAATTTATTACTGAAATTATCGAAAAGCGGGAAGAAGTTTATAATGCTTTTGAAAGTAAAAAAAGCACTATTAACGAAAAGCGAAATAAAAAAGCCATTGCACTGCAAACTGCTTCAGATCGTATTTTAAAAAGCATTGGCAAAAAAGCCGAAAGTCTACAATCGGTTTCAGAAATTAACGGTTATTACGCTTCAGATCTCATGGTGAATAAGCTTCGCGATATCGTGGAGCAGTTACGAGAACTGGGCGATAGCGGTAATGCAGAAGAAATTGAAACTTCTTTAAAAACAAGTAGGGAAGATGCGTTGCGAAAACTAAAAGACAAGCAGGATCTTTACGAAGATGGCGAGAATATTATCAAACTTGGTAATCATAAATTCGGGGTAAACCGCCAGGAATTGGATTTAAGTATTGTTTTTAAAGATGACAAACTTTTTTACCATTTAAGCGGAACCGATTTTTACCAGGAGCTGGAAAATGAAATTCTAAATAATAGTAGAGAGTATTGGAATCAGGAATTTATTTCTGAAAATGATTCGGTTTATCGTTCTTCATTTTTAGCCTTTAAAATTTATAAAGATCAAAATCCAGAAATACTTTCTGGGTTAAATGAGGACGAGTTGTTGAAGGTGATTCAGGAAGAAAGCAGCAGTAATTATTCTGAAGGTTATATAAAAGGCGTTCATGATCTTGATGCGGCTAAAATTCTACATATTTTGGTGCAAAAACATCAGGATTTAGGGATATTAAGATGGCGACCTGAAATTCGTGCCTTTGCGAGGTATTTTTGGAATAAGCTAGAAAATGAGGTAAAAGAGGGCTACAATAACTCGATAAAAGCATCGGGACAGGTCTTAAAATATTTTCCAAACACCCGCGAATATGATTTTTTGATTCAGGAATTAGAGCTGGTTATTAGTGATTTTGGGCAAAATACAGGTTTATTTTCTGCGGAAGTAAGTTTAGAAGTGGCACAATATCTTTTTGAAGAATTACAAAGTGATGATCAGTTTGTGGTGAGCGGATTAGCAAAAAAACTTGCCGATGATTTTCAGCAAATGCTCAAAAAAGAAAGAGCTGAATCTCAGTTTAAAAACAGTGTTGAAAGTTTACCATCGTATTCCGCAAAAATAAGACTGGTAAAACAATGGCTTCAGGCTTTTGCTAAGTCGAAATTGTTAGAAAATCAAGTGAACTATATTGATGAAGCGACCTGTTGTATTTTATTTCCACAGCAAAATCCGGAAGTGAATCATATCGTTCCATCTGCGGCTATTTCAGAACTAAAAGGAGACCATAAAAATATCAAAAATGGGCAATTTGAGTTCAATTTTCATCAGTTTACACAAAAACTTCAGTTGTATTTCAATTATAGCGTTCCGGCATTTCACGCCTTCAGAAAAGCAAGACATCAGGTCACCGAAGATTTAAAAGAGCAGCTAAAATTAGACGAATTTAAGCCCAGGGTGTTGACCTCTTTTGTACGGAATAAATTAATAGATCAGGTTTATTTCCCATTGTTTGGCGAAAACTTGGCGAAGCAATTGGGAAGTGTAGGGGAGAATCGACGTACTGACCGGATGGGAATGTTATTATTAATTTCACCACCGGGTTATGGAAAAACAACGCTGATGGAATATATTGCCAATCGTTTAGGCTTGGTGTTTATGAAAATTAATGGCCCGGCAATTGGTCATGAGGTGACCTCTGTAGATCCAGAAGCGGCGACCAATTCGGCTTCCCGACAGGAATTAAAAAAGCTGAATTTAGCTTTTGAAATGGGCAATAATGTGATGTTATATCTGGACGATATTCAGCATTGTAATCCGGAATTTTTGCAAAAGTTCATTTCTTTAGCCGACGGTACCCGAAAAATTGAAGGGATCTATAACGGAAAATCAAAAACTTATGATTTGCGCGGTAAGAAATTTTGTGTCATCATGGCGGGGAACCCTTATACTGAAAGTGGTGAGAAATTTAGAATCCCGGATATGCTTTCTAATCGGGCAGATATCTATAATCTAGGGGATATAATTGGCGATACAGAAAGTTTATTTAAATTAAGCTTGTTGGAAAATTCGCTAACATCAAATCCTGTGTTGCACCAACTAAGGTCAAGAAATTTTGATGATGTGTATACATTGATTGATCGCGTAGAAAATAATTCGGATGCCGGAGAATTAAAAGGCAACCATACACAACAGGAAATTCAGGATTATAAATCGGTTTTGGAAAAAGTTCTCAGCATCAGGGATACGGTTTTGAAAGTAAACGAAACCTATATAAAATCGGCAGGAACAGAAGATGAATATCGAACCGAGCCTGCGTTTAAGTTGCAGGGGTCCTATCGGGATATGAATAAACTGGTTTCTAAAGTAGTACCGATAATGAATGAGAAAGAAGTAAACAGTTTGCTGTTATCACATTACGAAAATGAATCACAAACGCTTACTGCTGCTGCAGAAGCCAATTTATTGAAGTTTAAAGAATTGCGTGGGAATATTTCTGAAGAAGAAAGATTGCGTTGGGATGCTATAAAGGAAACCTTCTTAAAGAATAATAAACTAAAAGGCTTTGGTGATAAAAACGAAATGGCGCAAGTCTTATCGCAAATGATGGCTTTTTCAGAAAACCTTGAAGGAATTAAACAGGTTTTGCAAAGAGGTCTGGAAAAGTGACATTTATTTTATACTGCCCCAACATCTACAAAAATTGTGTTTGGGCAGTTTTAAAATAAACTAAAATTTGACTAATGTTTTAATCAATTATAAGATATTTT